>Ga0302325_10001149_pt1 | contig 68861 bp, 61 predicted proteins | sample Palsa_T0_2_FD_201948 | JGI IMG/M metagenome (GOLD analysis project Ga0302325, IMG submission 201948) | Peat permafrost microbial communities from Stordalen Mire near Abisko, Sweden - Palsa_T0_2 | ecosystem: Environmental > Terrestrial > Soil > Palsa > Peat permafrost | place: Sweden: Abisko...
GCGCGCGGCTCGGCCCCAGCGGCGAGGAGCATGCGTACCAGCGTCGTCGACGTGATCGCGCTCAGCGGGTGGCCCTTGAAGATCATCGGCGACCCGCTCAGGTAGCAGCCCACGATCTGGATCCCCGGGATGCCGTAGATGAAGTTCATCGGCGTGATGACGGTGCACACGCCGGCCGGCAGGTACGCGTCTTTCCAGTACTCCTGCCCCGGCACCATCGTGGGGACGATCTCGCCCGCCATGGCCTTCTCGACGTTGCCCTCGAGGTGATCGGCCGAGCGCTTGGCCTCCCAGAAATCCTTGTCGGCCTCGAGCCTCGTCTTGGGCGTCTGCTGGCGCAGCTCGTCGACGCACTCTTCGTAGTAGTGACTGAGCAGGCGCGAGAAGTTTTTGACGACGTGCTTGCGGTACGCCATCCCTTCGCGCGACCAGTCGAGCGAGGTCCAGAACGCGTGCGCTCGATCGATCGCCAGGCGGCAGTCGGCCTCGCCGGACTTGCCGAGCTCGAAGAGCGTGACGCGCCGGTCGGCGAGGGACGCCATCGGCACCATCGCGGAGGGACGCACCCACGCGCCGTCGACGAGGTTGAGGCAGGTGACCGGCGCGTCGCCTGGCTTGCGGGGGATCGGCTGGCCGAAGAGATACGGCCGGAGCGCCTCGCACTCGGCGTCCGTCATCTGGAGCGAGAACAGCGAGTACGCGGCGCGGCGCTCGGCGTAGAGCGCGGCCACCGGGTCCGGTCCGCCCCGGTGGCCGACGCCTCCCTCGACGAACCGCGCCGCGGCTCGACTCAACCGATCGCCAAGAGCGCTCGCTCCCACGACCATGGAGCGTAACTACGCTCGGCCCTCCGCGCTCAAGTCTTCTTGGACTCGTGCAGCGCGATGGCGACGCCCTGCGGATCCGTGAGGTGCGCGACTCGCGCTCCGCCCGGCACTTCCATCGGACCGCTTGTCACCTTGGCCCCCTTGGCCTTCGCGCGCGCGACCGCGGCATCGAGGCCCGCGATCTCGATGTAGTAGACCCAGGCGGGCACCGGCGGCCCGTCCTTGCCCTTGGTGAAGATGCCGCCCAGGTCTTTCCCGCCCGCGCCGTAGATGAGGTACTTGCCCATCGGGCCCATGTCGAACTCGCGCGACTTCTGCCAGCCAAAGAGGGTGCTGTAGAAGTGGAACGCGCCGTCGCGATCGGTGGTCGCGAGCTCGTTCCAGCAGAAGGCGCCCGGCTTGGACGTGTCCTGGGCGGACATCGGCGTGGCCCACGCGAAGACGCTGATCGTCGCGCCCTGCGGGTCGGCCAGCACCGCGAACCGCCCGACCTTGGGGATGTCCGACGGCTCGACGAGGATCCTGGCGTCGAGCTTGCGCGCCTTGGCCGCCGTCGCGTCGACGTCGGCCACCAGCACGTTCGACGTCCAGTGCGCCGGCGTGCCCGCCTTCTTCATGCGTTCCGGGAGCGCCGACACGCCACCGAGCGCGCCGTCGCCGCCGATCCACATCGTGTAGTCGCCATTCTCCCACGGCTGCGTCTTCCAGCCGACGACAACGGAATAGAACGCGATGGCCCCCTTGGGGTCCGTCGTCATGAGCTCGTACCAAACGAACTGCCCGACCTTGCTCGAGTCTGTCATGAGAACCACCTCCGAGAGCTATGTCGTAGACAAGCTCGCGGCGTTCTCAAGGGGGCACAGCCGACGCGCTTTGGAGGGTGCCGAGAGAGAGATTGAACCACCAGGACACCAAAGAGCACCAGGGCAAGATTAGAAACGCATCCGACAACCTGTTTTGCCGCGGAAGGACGGTGGGCGCAGCACAATGGCGTTTGCGCTCCGAGCCCGTGACGCCGTAGCCACGGGGGGGCCGAGCCAGCGACGGGGTGATCCGGCTCTTCGCGTGCTTCCCGTTCTCGCCCACCTCTCAGGCCGTTGCCGAAGGGGTCTGCACCGTTGCGGCAGGAGCCGCGTTGACCGCTGCAAGGCGGTCTAGGGCGAATCCACGTCGGCGCAGCAGCGGAAGCCGGTGGAGTAGTCGGCGTGCGACATGGGATGGGCCGTCGTGCGGTAGTAGCAGCCGTCACCGTTGAGGTGCGTGTCGAGGTAGTAGCCGCCCTGGAACGTGCCGTCGGGGTCGTCGACCCATTCGTGCACGTTGCCGACCATGTCGAAGACGCCGTACTCGTTCGTGCAGTCCGAGCGCTCGCCCGTGCGGGTGAGCGTGCCCTCGAGCTGATTGAGTCGCGGGTCGATCATGTTGCCCGCGTGACCCCACATCCACTTGTGCTCGGGCTTGTCGTCGAGCTGCGGATTGAAAAACTGCATCGGGCTGCGGCCGTTGTCGTTGCAGCGGCCCGTCTGTCGCTTGTCGCCGTAAGGGAACACCGTTTTCTTGGGACCCATGCAGGCGGCCCGCCACTCCTGGGCTTTGCACAGCCGCTTGCTGCTGCGCTCGCACGCGACCTGCGCCTGCGTTCCGCTGATGTACCCCTGCGGGAACACGCCCTGCGCGCTCACCGCGCGAACCACGACTCCCTCCGGTAGCGCGGCGTAGTACGGCCACGCCCGCTCTTGGCCGTCTTGCATGACCTGCACGAGCGAGGCCTCGTAGCGGTCGATGCAATAACCCTGGCCGATCATCGCCATGTCGGCGGGACACACGTACGAGCTCGCCCGATCCGAGAGCTCGTCCACGGCGCTGGACGACGACGCCCCGCTCCGGATCACGGCCATGCGGCCGAGCGACGGCTCTTTCGCGGAGGCAAGGGACCGAGGCGCCCCAACCACGAGCGAAGCCGCAATCATCGGCAGAACCAGCACTCTTCTACGGGTACCGTGCTGTCCGCCACTTTGGGAACCCCCAATCGACACGACGCTGTCGTAAACTGAGGATGAGGGCGCATGTCTCCCACCCGAGCGACATCGCTACCACCGACATCTCAGACTCACCTTTCGCGGGTGGGGCTCGTGCTCGCGGGCGGCTCCGCGCGCGGCGCATACGAAGTGGGCGTCGTCCGCTACATCCTCGAAGAGGTCTCGCGCGCGATCGGGCGCCCCGTGCCCATCGACGTCCTCTCCGGTACCTCGGCCGGGAGCATCAACGCCATCATGCTCGCCGCCCACGCCGAAGAACCGATCCGACGCGGCGAGCTCCTCGCCAAGGCGTGGGCCGACCTCGAGCTCGAAGACGTCGTTCGCCCTTCGCCGGGCGAGATCCTGAGCCTCGCCGCGCGCATGATCGGTCGTTCGCCGCGCGGCGCGAACAGCCGGCGCGGCGCGTTCTTCGATCCCTCCGGCATTCAGCGAATCATCCGCTCGCTGGTGCCCTCCGGCTCCATCTCCGCGCACCTGCGCGCAGGGCGTCTGTCGGCGATCTCGATCTCGACGACGCACGTCGCGAGCGGCAAGACAGTCATCTTCTTCCAGAGCCGCGGGGGGGTCACTCCACGGTGGAGCCACGACCCGACGATGGTCGCCCGGCCGGCGACGATCACGCCCGAGCATGCGATCGCCTCCGCGGCCGTGCCGCTCGCGTTCCCTGCGGTCGAGATCGACGGCGAGTTCTACTGCGACGGCGGCTTGCGGCAGAACGTGCCCCTCTCGCCCGCTCGCCGCCTCGGCGCCGACGGCTTCATCGTCGTCAACCCGCGCTACATCCGCGAGGAGGACCCGGGCGCCTATCTCGCGAGGGGCGGCGGCACGTACCCCGACCCGCTGGTTCTGGCGGGCAAGGCGATGAACGCCCTCTTGCTCGACCGCATCGAGAACGACATCCGCCGGCTCGAGAAGCTGAACGCCATCATCGCCGCGGGTGAACGTCGCTACGGGCCGACCTTCGGCGCGACCATCAACGAGGAGCTCGGCCGCGGCGGCGAGGGGGCGCTGAGGCCGATCGACGTGGTCTACATCCGCGCGTCGGCCGACATCGGCGTCATGGCTGCAGATTACGTGCGATCGCCCACCTTCGCCCGAAGGGTCCGGGGCCTGCTGGGTCGCGCCATGCGCCGCATCGGCGAGGCCGGGACCGAGGCCGACCTGCTCTCGTACGTGCTCTTCGACGGGCCCTTCGCGAGCATGCTCGTCGACATCGGCTGGAGCGACGCCAAGGCCCAGCACGACGGGCTGGTGGCCTTCTTCGCCAAGCGCGTTCGATGAGCGCTCAGCGGTTGGTGACGCGGGTCATGTCGGCCCCGGCGCGCCGGCTCGCGAGGAGCCGCACGAGCTCACCCACGAGGGCCGCCGGGAGCACCGGCTTGGTCATGAAGGCGTCGCAGCCCGCGGCGCGCGCCATCTCGCGAATCTTCTCGGAGGTGAGCGCGGTGAAGGCGACGATGGCCGCGTTGGCCGTACGATCGTCGGCGCGCAGGCGGCGCGCCACTTTGAACCCGTCGACCCCCGGGAGCATGAGGTCGAGCACGATCGCGTGAGGGGCAAAGCGCATCGCCTTCTCGATCGCGGTGGCGCCGTCGGCCGCCTCGAGGACCATGAAGCCGGCGCTCGCGAGCTCGGTCGAAAACAGATCGCGGAGACTGTCGTCGTCCTCGACGACGAGGACGAGCGGCCCTTGCGGGCGCACCCCGGAGCTCAGGCGGCTGGGCCGGATGGACATTCCGCCCCCTGAGCCTAGCACTCAACCGCAGCGATGCTCGTCCGCATCGCCCCTTGCGAACCGTTTGGGAGAGCCCATGCAGTGCGTCATGGCGCCTTGAGGATGCGATCGGGGTCGCCGAGAAACTCGTAGTGCATGGTGTCGCGCAGCACGTCGTGGCCCAGCCAGTAAAAGCCGTAGCGCTCGAACGCGTGCACCCAGCACTCCGGCATGGCCATGCGGTCGTACTCGGTCTTGGCCACGCGGTGGCACGCGGGGGCGTCGTTCCAGGGCGGCACGCAGCCGCAGCAGGTGTTGATGGCGGGATCGACGTCGATGGCGATGCCATAGGCGTGGTTGGTCACCTCGCCGCCCCGGTAGGTGTTCCTGTAGCGAATGCCCGCAAGCGCATGAGGCGTGTACGGGTGCTCGGCGCACGAAGCGCGGATCTCCGCTTCGACGCACGCGAGCGCCGGGACGACTTTGCGGTGCATCCTGACGGGCAGGCCCATGAACGTCGTGGTCACGACGTTCGCGCTCGGCGGCTTGGCGTCGGCGCTGGCGCGCCCGTATCCCTTGAAGTAGCCGTACGTGTCGGTCCGGTACTGGATCGCGCGTGCGTTGCCCGAGGGCTCCTTCAAGAATCGGCCGCGAACGAGAAAGTCCTGCGGCGACTGCTCGTTGCACGCCGAAACGCTCGCGTTCGCCGCTGCGTCCGTCTCGGCGACCGACGTTGGGACTGCAGTCCCCGCCTCGACCGCGGCGTCGACGGGCTGGGCCGCGTCGGGCTGCATCGGGGGCCACGCTGATGGGCTCTCGGCGGACGCGTCCGCGACCGTGCCGGTGAGACGAGGTGCCTCGACGGGGGGCACGCTGGCCGACCCATCCTGAGGCGAAATGGACGCGACCGCGGATGGCGGCGGCGCCGAGCCCGCGCATCCCGCGGAGCCCATCAGAAAGGCGCCCATCAGGAAAGCGACCGTCGTCCGGAGCGTTCTCATAGAAGCGGCAACCCTACTCGATGAGCCCTCGCGCTCGCGCTGAGCCCGGCGCCCACGGGCGCTTGGCGCATCTTTCGCACATCAACCGCCGACACACCATCGGGTACCCATGAACACGAACATCGATTCCGCTCACCAAGGCCTGGAACACCTTCACGGCATCCCCGCCCCTGGCGACGTCATCGGCGGCAAGTATCTCGTGGAGTCGCCCTGCCGTCGCGGAGGGATCGCCCTCGAGCTGACGGCGGTCTTGGCCCCCGTTCGGCACGCGACAAGCTCCCGGGTCGACATCCGCCTCCTGCCCCCCGAGTGGTGCGGCGACCCAAGGATCGTCGAGCGCTTCCTCTGCGAGGGGCGGGCCGCCGCGCCGCTCACGAGCGAGCACGCCGTGCGTGTGTTCGACGTCGGAACGATGGACGGCGGCGCGCCGTACTTCGTGCTCGAGCACTTCGACGGCCCGAGCCTCGCCGAGCTCGTGACGATGTGGGGCTCGGTCCCCGTGCCCACCGCGATCGACTGGGTCCTCCAGGCGGCCGAGGCGATCGCCGAGGCCCACGCGCGCGGTGTGATTCATGGCCGGCTCAAGGTCTCGAGCCTCATCCTGGCCCAGCAGCTCGACGGGACGCGGACGATCAAGGTGCGCGATTTCGGGCTCTCACGGGTCATCGACGCCTTCTCGGGTTACGCCGACGCCGGCCCCGAGAACGCGGCGTACGCCAATCGCCGGCTGACGCTCGATCCGGACCCGCTGCGATCGGTCCAGTACATCTCGCCCGAACAGCTGCGGGCGGGGCAGCTCGTCGACGCGCGGGCGGATCTCTGGTCGCTCGGCGTCATCTTGCACGAGCTCATCGCGGGGCAGCCGCCGTTCCGCGGCCATACGGTGCCCATGGTCTGCGCCGCCGTGCTCGCGGCCGACGCGCCGCATCTTTGCTCGCTCCGCGCCAACGTGCCCGGTGGCGTCGACCGCGCCGTCCGCCGCTGCCTGAACGGCGATCCCGACCAGCGCTTTGCCGACCTGTCGGCGCTGGCCCACGCGCTCGCCGGATCGGGCACGGCGCTCGCGCGCGCGTCGTGCGAGCGGATCGATCGCGTGCTCGGGATCGATGGCGGGAGCAACGATCCGATTCCGCTCCTGAAGCGGCAGGGGGACGGCGGGTACGGCCACGGCGTCACGCCGCGAGGGACCGTGCGGATGTGGGACCCGACGATGCCCGTCCAGGCGTCCCGCGTCGCGTCGGCTCGAATGGAGGCGCTCGCGACGCCGCATGCTGGCGTCATCGACGAGGGCCTCGACTACCCCGACGTGCCCATCGACTATCGCGACGACCCACCCGAAGAGGACGACGCGGAGGCCATCCGAGCCTTCCAGTCGCCGGCATCGGGCCGGGTCGTGACCCTGGCGCTCGTGATGTTGCTCGCACTTGGGGCGGCGGCCTTCGTGGGTCTGTACGAATCCGTCCACGCGCCAGGCACGGGCGGCAGCGCCGCACCCGCGTTCGTCACTCCCCCGCCCCGCTAACGGCTATGCTGGCGCGCCATGGCGAAGGCGCAATCCACGACGGGCGGGACGGCCCACTACCTGATCAAGAGCGAACCGTTCAAGTACGCCTTCGGTCAGCTCGTCACCGAGGGCCACACGCGCTGGGACGGCGTGCGCAGCTTCGAGGCGCGCAATCACTTGCGCGCGATGAAACCGGGCGACCTTTGCCTCTTCTACCATTCGAGCGAAGGCAAAGCCGTCGTCGGGATCGCGCGCGTCCGCAAAGAGGGCTATCCCGACCCCACGTCGGACGAGGACTGGACCGCCGTCGACATCGAGCCCGTCGAGTCGCTCAAGCGTCCGGTGACGCTCGACGAGATGCGCGCGCACCCCATGCTGTCCAAGATGATGATGCTGCGGCGACCGCGGCTATCGGTCGTGCCGGTGACGCCCGAGGAGTACCGCACCGTCGTGCAGCTCTCTAAGAAGAAAGCTTGAGCCGCAGCTGCTCGGCGGCCATAGCCATCATCCGCGCCGACTCCTTCAGGCCGGCGGTGACGTTGGCGAAGCCGTGCATCGAGCCCTCGGCGCACACGTGCTCGGCGTCGACGCCCGCCTTGCGCATCGCTTCGGCGTAGGCGCGACCTTCGTCGCGGAGCGGGTCGAACCCCGCGGTGATGACGAGCGCCGGGGGGAGCCCGGACAAGTCCTTGGCGTGGAACGGCGACACGCGCGGGTTCGTCTTGCTGACCCCCGGGATGTAGTTCTCCTCGAACCAGTCCATGCTGGACTTGGAGAGCATGTACCCCTCCGAGAAGTAGCGGTGCGACGCGCCCGGACGCGTGAAGTCGCACACCGGGTAAAAGAGCAACTGAAACGCGGGCGCACGCGGCTCGCCCCGCAAGGCCTGGGCGACGACGGCGGACAGGTTGCCGCCGGCGCTGTCGCCGCCGACGCCCACGGCGCCGGGCGAGATGCCGAGCGACTCGGCGTTGGCGAGGATCCATCGCGTCGCGGCCACGGCATCGTCGGGCCCCGCCGGAAAGGGGTGTTCGGGCGCAAGGCGGTAGTCGACCGAGACGACGATGACCCCCGCCCTGGCCGCAAGCTCGCGGCACACCCCGTCGTGCGACTCGATGGACCCGAGCACGAACCCACCACCATGAAAGAAGACGAGCCCCGGTCGCGGGCCCGTGCTCGCCCCTTGCGGCGTGTAGAGGCACACGCGGCGCGCGGCGACGGCGCCAGGCACGGTGCGAAACTCGGTCGTCACGCCGCCCACCCGAGCGGCGAGCAATGGCCCCGATCGATCCAGGTAACGGCGCGCCCGCGCTACGCCTGTCTCTTGCGGCTCGCGGGTGCCTTGAAGGAGCTGCAGTTGCCGCAGGACTTGCGACTGAACATCGAGCATGAGCCCATCGGGCGAACGGGGTGGCGTGCCGAAGAGCCCGCGCAACATCGGCGCGGGGAGCGCAAGGATCGTGAGCGCGGCGGCGCGCTCGAATCGGGAGCGGAGGCTCATCCCAGCGATTATGCTCCGGCGCCAGATGGGGTGGCACGAGTTCTTTCCCGCGGCCGAGGGCGCTCTGCGCGCGCTCGACATTGGCCTCCGAGTCATCGCGGTGTGCTTCGTCCCGCTGGTGCTCGTGCGCCGCAAGGGGCCGTCGTCCACGGCCGCTTGGATCCTGACGCTGCTCTTTCTGCCCGCGCTGGGCTCGTTTCTCTTCCTGATGTTCGGCCGCGATCGGGTGCGTCTGCCGGCCAAGCGAAAGAAGGAGCTCGACGCCTTGGTGCGCGCGCAGGTCGCCGCCGCGCGCAACGAGCCGCCGCCGTCCGAAGGGCTGTCCAGGCTCGCGGTCGACTCCGACCTCGAGCGAGGCCTCTTCCGCGTCGGGCAGAACCTGACCCACACCCGTGCGACGAGCGGCAACGCCGTCGAGCTACTCGTCGAGGGCGGGGCCACCTACGACGCGATCGGCGCCGCCATCGACTCGGCCCGCCACCACGTCCACGCGCAGTTCTACTTGATCCGCAACGACGCGACGGGCGCCTGGTTTCGCGATCGTCTCGTCGCCGCGGCCGAGCGCGGCGTGACCGTGCGGCTGCTGATGGACGGCTACGGGAGCTTCGCCATCCCGATGGCGTGGGAGCGCCCGATTGCCAGAGCCGGCGGCCAGGTGGCGCGCTTCTCGCCGCTCCGCGACATGCTGCTGCAGCCGGTGAACCTCCGCAATCACCGCAAGATCGTCGTCGTCGACGGCACGGTCGCGCTGACGGGCGGCTTCAACATCGGCGACGAGTACCGGGGCGGCAACATGCCGGGCGTCGGTTCGTGGCGCGACGTGCACCTGCGCATCGAGGGGCCCGCGGCCGCCGAGCTGCAGCGCGTGTTCTTTCAGGACTGGGCCTACGCGACGCGCAGGCCGATCGATCCCGCGGGCTACTTCCCGGACCCCGGAGCGGCGCGCGGCGAAGGGAGGATCGCGATCATCCCGAGCGGGCCCGATACGCGCACCGAGGCCATCCACCGGCTCTTCTTCGGCGCGATCGTGGGCGCGACGAAAGAGGTGCTCGTGACGACGCCCTACTTCGTGCCGGACGAAGCGCTCATGGTCGCCCTGGAGCTCGCGGCGATGCGCGGCGTGCGGGTGCGCCTGCTCTTGCCCGGCCACTCGAACCATCAGGCCACGTTCCACGCCGGTCGCAGCTTTTACGCGGATCTCCTCAGGGCCGGCGTCGAGATCCTGGAGTACGAGCCGGGCATCGTGCACGCCAAGACGATGGTCGTCGATTCTCGCGTCTCGCTCGTCGGGAGCGCCAACATGGACTTGAGGAGCTTTCGGCTCAACTTCGAGGTCCACACGCTGGTGCACGACCCGGCCACCGCGGCCAAGCTGCGCGCGACCTTCGAAGCGGATCGCGAAAAGTGCCGTCGCGTGGACTTCGACGAATGGGAGTCCCGGGGGTGGTCGCTCCGGGTCAAAGAGGGCGCGGCGCGCCTCGTGTCGCCGCTGCTGTAGAGACGCCAAGGGGGTCCCGATGGATCGCGCGCTACGGCTTGGAGTCGACCTCGGAGGAACGAAGACGGAGGCCATCGTGCTCCGCCTCCAGGGCGACGAGCCGCGCGTGCTCGCGCGCCGGCGGATCCCCACCGAGCGCGATGCGGGCTACGACCACGTTGTCTCCGCCACCGCCGGCCTCGTGGCCGACATCACGCGCGAAGCGGGCCTCGCCTCCCCCCCGCCCATCGGCGTGGGCATGCCGGGCGGCGTCACGATGCGCGCGAGCGACGGATCGCGGTCGAACGTGCCGCTCGTCAAGAACTCGAACACCACGTGCCTCAACGGCCGCCCTTTCCGCGCCGACCTCGCGCACGCCGTCGCCTCGACGTTCGCGTCGGCCCCCGGCTTCGACGCCAGCGCGATCGCCTTCGCGAACGACGCGAACTGCTTCGCCCTGGCCGAGGCCACCTATGGCGCCACGCGCGGCGCCCGCGTGTCGTTCGGCGCGATCCTCGGAACCGGCGTTGGAGGGGGGGTCGGGCTGCGGCTCGACCCGCAGATGGCGGCCCGCGCCTGGGATGGGGCGCAAGGGATCGCGGGCGAATGGGGGCACGTGGTCCTCGATCCCGAGGCCGACCTTCCCTGCTACTGCGGGCGGCGCGGGTGCATCGAGCAGTACTTGAGTGGTCCGGCCATCGAGCGGGCGTACCAGCGGCGCACGGGACGTGCGGCGTCCGTCGCAGAGATCGCGGATGCTGCGGGCACCCACGCAGACGCCAGGGCCGTGCTCGACACGTTCATCGCCGCGTTCGGCCGCGGCATCGCGACGGTCATCGACGTGCTCGACCCGGACGCGATCGTGCTTGGGGGCGGCGTCTCGAATCTGGCAGTCCTGTACGAGAAGGGACCGGCGGCCGTGGCACGCTGGGTATTCAATGACGAACTAAGGACCCCGATCCTCCAGCACGCCCTCGGCGACAGCGCAGGAGTGTATGGCGCGGCGCTGCTGATCTGACCCTCCCGACCTCGACCTCGACCCCGACCCCGACCCCGACCCCGACCTCGACCGCGTCAGCCTCACTCGCAGTCCACGAAGCGAAAGTCGGCGTGTCCGTCGCACGTGCGCGACGTCACGCCACCGTCGGCGGCTTCGACATCGGTGTCCGTCGCCGCGGGGCAGTCGAGATGGCCCCAGATTTCGCCCGCCGAGACGGGGCCCGCGTCGACGGTCACGCCGACCCCCTCGTACGTGAAAGTGATCGTGCAGCCGTCGTCCATGTACGTGCCGTAGAGCGCATTGGAGAAGGCGCCGAAGATGCCCGTCCCGCCGAGCGAGCTCACCGTGCCCATGGCCTCGAGCTCACCGCCTCCGTAGCCGTCCACGCCCGCGACGAGCAGGATGCTGAACCCGCCGTCGGCGCTCGCATCGACGCTGCAGCGGACGTTCACGGCGTCGGCGTCCTGCTCGCCCCCGTTGAGAGCCGCTTGCGGCACGGGCTCGGTGGGCGATCCGAGCTGCGAGAAGGACTGGCTGAAGGCGAACGGACACGGTGCGGAGGTGTCCGACGTGGGGCTCAGGTATGCCGCGACGAACGCGCCAGGGTTCGGTGCGGGGGCTCCAGACTCGTTCGATCCTTCTTGCCCACCATCGAGGCTCTCCGTGACGTCGCTCGTCGCATCGGACGCAGCGTAAGGAGGCGTCGCCGCGGCATCGGCATCCAAGGTTTGGCCGGCGGCGGAGTCGTTCGACGCCTCGGGGCGGCCCGCGTCGCCTGCATCACCCGCAGGCACGAGGGACCCCTGGTCGGGCGGATCATCCGAAAACGCCAACCATAGGCACCCCGGAAGGATCAGCGCCAAGCTCGAGACGAGGAAGACGGCCCCTCCGAGCGGAAGGCACGAAGCCGGCGAACGAAGAGGATCGACACTCACTGCAAACGTCCGACCGACGCCCAAAGCATACGAGGGGCCAACGCGGAGCCAGAGCCAACCGCTCGTCTTTTCGCGAGAGGAGACTTGGCGAAGTGCGCCGCACCATGACAGCGAGGTCGCGCTCGCGCGGGCAGAAGATCTGACGATAGGCTCGGACCATGGAGCGAATGGGGCTCTTCTTCCTGGTGCTCGCAGCGGCCCTTTCGGCGAGCGCGCCTGCCCAAGCCCTTGGGCCGGTCGACGTCGAAGTCGGCGCGAAGGTCGGCGCGGGGACCAACCCGGTTGGCGGCGGCTTCCCCAACCCGCTGGGCTTCGGGGTCGGAGGCCGCGCGGGCGTCTCGATCTTCGGCCTCTACGCTGGACTCAGCGCGATGAACTATTTTGGTGGCGGGAGCCAGCAAGTCGACGTGACTCAAGGCTTCGCATACGAGCGCGGCTCGGTGTCGCCGCATTCGTTTCTCTGGGGCGGCGAGGCGGGCTACGGCGTCTCGCTTTTCGGCCTCGTCACCCTGCGAGCGATGTTCGGCATCGGCGAAGACGTCCTCGGCATGAGCGGCGGCCTCGCCACCGGATTGACCAACGACAACATGGTGCACCCCACGTTGCCGGTCCAATCGACGAGCTACGTCTATCTTGAGCCCGGTCTGACGGCACTTGCCAACCTGGGCGTGTTCTACGTCGGACTCGACGCGAGCGCGCTGCTCCTCCCCGCGGGCCCCGGCTGGCCGCCGAACCTCGCCACCGTGCCGCTGCACGGGGCATTCTCGTCGACACACCAGCTCGACACGGCCATAGCGGTGCTGGCCGAGGTGGGGTTTCGTTTCTGATCAAGGGGTGTGATCGAACGTCCCCACCTGCGAGTACTTGGTCTCGAGCGCCGAGAACGCCGCGCTGCGATCCGTGCAGTGCAGGGTCTCCTCGAGGGCGGCCGTGGTGACGTAGTTCACGATGTCCGGCCCAATCTGCGGCGGAGTGAGGCCGCCGCATTTGGCCAGCGCCGCCAGCACGCCCGCGCCGCAGACGCCGTATTGATTGGCCACCTGGATGGCGGTCTGACCGCTGGAGTTCGTCTCCCAGCAGAGATCCGTCACGTCCAGGTGATCGCCACCGGTGATGCCGACGAGGCGCTTGATGGGGGCCGTCGAACCCGTGTATGCCGACATATCGTCCGAGAAGGGGACGACGCTGTCCGAGGTTCCGGCGGCGACGAGGACGGACTTCAGCTCCGATGTCTGCGTCGGCACCGTGCCCCCGAGGTCCGCGAGCGGCATGTCGACCTCGACGTTCGGCTTGGTGCTGAACTGCGCCGCGTTCTCGGCCCCCTGGCTGTGGCCGCTGATCCCGATGCGGGACATGTCGACGGTGGTGCCAAGAAAGGAGAAGCCTCCCGACGGAGGCGTGAGGGCCGCGATCATCGCGTCGACGTCGGCGCTGAGGTTCTGCGACCCGTAGCCCACGCCGGTGCCGCCCGTGCACGTCCCGAGGCTGGCGGTCACGAGAAAGTCCGTGAGGAAAAGCCCTGCGTGGTCCGTCGCCACGACGACGAACCCGCGGCTCGCCCACTCGACCATCGTGCTGAGCGACGCGGTCCGGAACGACCCCGTGCCGTGAAGGAAGATGACCGCGGGATACGGCCCATGGTCCGTATCGAGGGGGAGATTGCGATAGCAATCGCAGTTGACGATCTTGTTGGCCGACGCGGGGATCTTGCTCGCCTGCCCGCTCGGCAAATAGTCCTCGACGTTGTACGTGGCCGCCGTCTGCCCCGAGTCGCTCCCGACAGTCGCGGGATACCAGACCTCGACCGGCCGCATGCCTCCCGTCATCGAGAGCTGCACGGTCTGCACTCCGACCGGCCACGGCCCCGCCTGCGATGTGTCGGGGGAGGCCTGAAGCAGCGTCGCCCCCGAGCACCCCGCGACGGTCGACGCGCCCAACCCAGACCCACCATCCCCGCCGCCGCCCGACGATCCCCCCACCCCCGACCCCGAACTCAACCCCGACCCCGAACTCAACCCCGACCCCGACCCCGACCCCGACCCCGACCCCGACCCCGACCCCGAACTCAACCCCGACCCCGACCCCGAGCTCACGCCCGACCCTCCGCCCGATCCGCCCCCGGCCCCGCCAACCTCGCCGCCGTTGCTCGAGTTCCCGTCGGCGCAGGCCGCCGCCAATAGGAGCCCAAAGAGGGACACGCGCGCCCAGTTCATGCCTTTTCCCTCGCAACGAACGGATACGAAGCGAGCGCCTCACGCGCGAGAACACCTTGGGCCGATTGCTGTGCAGCGCGGGCCAGAAGGAGCGCCGGCTACGGCTCGATGGGAAAAGGCCGACCGGGGCGTATGCCGGCTCCTGCGCCCCTGCGCAATCCAGGTTCCGCCCTTCGTGGCCTTCGTGGCATCCGCCTTGGCGGGGCCGTCCGGCGGTTCTAGCCCTCCGACTCCCGCGCCCGAGACTGACCCAGCCTGGCACAGTCGAGCCGAGGGCCTTCGAGGGGATGGCGGCGGCCCTCGTCTTGCTTCGTCCGTCGTGCAACCGTGCGTCGGGTCACGCGGCGTTGCCCTTTCGTCCTGCGAGTAACCTCATGAGCCTTCGTCTCCCGGTGCTTCTCCTCGCCGCGCTGACGGCCCAGCTGCTCGCGTGCAACGGAGGGACCGGCGATCGGGCAACGACCGCCGACCGGACGAGCGATGGGTGGCGGAGCAACGGCAAACGGCGCAGCGGCAGCCGACGGCGGGACCACCGCCGAGAGCGGGACGGCCGACGACGAGGCGACCTCCGACGGCGGCCTGTACGCGGACTTCCTGCTGCTGACGGAGCCGCCGGGCCAAGGCGAGTCTCTCTACTTTCAGGCGCTGAGGCTCGGTATCCCGTGCAATGGCCCAGGGGCGGGCGCCGAACCGATCGGGCCGACCGTGACGGTCGGGGCGTGCACGTACACGCCGCCGCTGGGCGGTGTGGCGAGTCCTTCGCCCGGCTGCGGGACGCCGAACACCGCCGCGAGCGCCGGGACGGTCACCGTCGTGGACACGACGACGGACGCGAGCCTCGTGACGTACGACTGGGCCGACGGCGGGTACGCGACCGACATGGCGTCGTTCGCGGGCTCGCCGTGGCAGCCCGGCGACGTGATCACGGCCACCGCCACGGGCGGCGACGTGCCGCCGTTCTCCATCGCGACCCACGCGCTCTCCTCGTCGTCGGTCACGCTCCCCACCTCGTTCCCTGCGAACGAGGATCTCGTGCTCCAGTGGACGCCGGATCCGAACGCCCAGACGATGAGCATCACGCTCGACGCGCCGCGAGACGACTCCATCGCCTGCTCCCCGCCGGATTCCGCGGGCAGCCTCTCGATCGACGCGTCCCTCCTCGCGATGCTTTCGTCGTCCAACGTGACGCTCTCGATTTATCGTCAAGCCATCACGACGACGTCCGTCGGCTCGGCCTCGTTGAACTTCTCGTCGCGTGGGAGCATGGAGTCCGCCTCGGTGACCTTGGAGCGCGCGGGCGACGCAGGCGACGCGGGCGGCGAGGACTGAGGCTTCGCGCGGCGCGGCAGGTGGCGAAGCGAGGTGGGTCGCCGGTGTTCGCGCCAACGCGTTCTTGTGGCGCGTCACGGAGATCCTCGAGAAGGCCGACTTCGAGGTTTAGGGGAGCAAGACCAAGATCACGCCGACGACGAACCCGAAGAAGACCGACGCGAAGCCATCTTCACCGCGGTCGCGCAGAGGGTGAGGCGGCGGGGTGCTCGAGGCGAAAAGACACCCGCACGGCTGAGGTGGCAGCGCCTTGCACGATTCGCGATTCGCGAATAGAGTGGTCCCATGCTGAAGCCACAGGACGTCGTCGTGTTGCTGAAGCTCTGCGTAGCCGCTGGTGAGTGGTCGTATCCGGCCATGGCCCATGCGCTCGGGATGAGCCCTTCTGAGGTCCATGGTGCCATCCGCCGGGCGGGCGAATCAGGTCTGCTGAATTTGGCGACGAAGCGCCCGAATCGACAGGCGCTGCTCGAGTTCCTCGTTCACGGCTTGAGATATGTCTTCCCGGCTGAGCGGGGCGGCATCACGCGGGGGTTGCCAACCGCGCACGCCGCACCACCGCTGAGGGATCAGATCGTCGCGGGGGGCGAAGTCGTTCCCGTATGGCCCGACCCTGAGGGCGAGGTCCGCGGTGAGGAGCTGCGCCCTCTTTACCCTTCCGTGCCCAGCGCAGCCCGAAAAGACCCCGCCTTGTACGAGCTCCTTGCCTTGGTCGATGCCGTTCGAGGTGGACGAGCCCGTGAACGGGGCCGGGCCATCGAGGAGTTGCGGAGCCGACTCGCATGAACGCGTCTCCTGAACAAATCAACGCCCTGCGAGCGGTGGCCCGGGGCCTCGGCCCGCTCCGAAAGGAAGTCGTCTTCGTCGGCGGAATGATGAACGGCCTCTTAATAACCAACCATGGTGCGCCGATCGCAAGGCCGACGGAAGACGTCGACTTGATCGTTCAAGTCGCGTCGACGGTCGAGTACCAGAAGAAGCTGAGCAGCCGCCTCCGGGCCCGCGGCTTCCGTGAGGATTCTCGCCAAGGAGCTCCAATTTGCCGCTGGCTTCTGGGCCCTTTCGCCGTCGACGTGATGCCAGCCGAACCTGGAGTTCTCGGATTCTCGAACCGTTGGTACAGACACGCGTTCGAAACGGCTAAGGCGATCGAGCTACCCGCGGACGCCGAGGGATCGCTCGCAATCAACGTGATTACGGCCACTGCCTTTTGCGCGACGAAGCTGGTCGCGTGGAAAGCTCGCGGCGAGGGCGATCTACTTCATCACGACATCGAAGATATCGTCGCGCTCGTGGACGGTCGCGCAGGCCTCTTGAGCGAGCTTGAATCGGAGGCACCGGAGCTTCGAAAGTTCGTCGCGGCCGCGGTTTCGTCGCTTCTCAAAGCAGGACTCGAGGATCAACTGGGCGCTCACCTGCAAGGCGACAAAGCGAGCCAAGGACGCCGACCGATCGTATTGACAACCCTAAACAGAATCGCTCGGCACCCGCGGATCCTAAAGGCCGCAGAGACAATGACTGCGAAGGCGGGCGGTGACCCCGGCGCGACCGGCGTGCCCAGCGGCGCGCCATGGGATTGGGAGGTCCTCACGGTGGAGAAGGCGACGGCCTCCAAACCGCCTGTGGGCAGTAGCCACATTGCTGTCGTGGCTCGTCTTACGAGTCACAGCGCGACGGCGGGGACAACGGGTGATGGGCGCGACGTCTTCGTCGAGGACTCGACAGGGCGTCGATTCCGACCTCTCGACAAGCTGCTCCACGCGGAACGGAGCCGACGTGGCATGCCGGAACCGTACGACCAGGTCCTGCCGCACGAACCGTTCGATACTGTTTGGGTCTACGAGTTGCCCGAAAACGCGAAGGGCCTCCGATTGCTACTCCCTTTCGACAACGTCGAGCTGCCGTTCGGGCGGCCCACGTGAACCCGCACGACGCGGAGCCACATCAACGCGAGGCCCCCCGACGGCTCGCCGGTCGCATCGCGGCCCTCACGGGTAACATGCGCTTCCGTGACGTTCTCGAGCCTGGGCACGCGTGAGAGACGCGCCGGTCGATGACGACCGCGATCGCGCTCGCCCCGACGCCTCGTCTTCTGACGCGAAGGACGACCGTCCTTGCGCCCAGGCCACTGCGGGTCGCAGCGAGCGCCTTCGATCTCCCCGCCAACGCGACGCAACTCTTCGAGAGCGCAGCACGGGCGAGGCCGAGGGATGGGCGCCATGTCGCGGAAGGGCAGGTCATCGATCCAGTACGGGCATGAATTGATCAGGCGAGTGGAATACGTTGCAATGGGGAAGAGATCGTGGCGCTGGAAGAGATTGCAACGAAAAGCGTGCACGCCGACGACGTGGTGACCGCTCCACACGTCCGCGCCCGTCTCGAAGGGCTGATCGCGCTCGTCCTCGGCGCCGCGCTCGCCGTTGCGTATGCCGTCCTCGCGCGCGGGGCCGCCGTCGGCGTCGCCGAGTTCGCGTACTTCCCGTTCATCCCCGACGGGCTGCCATGGGGAGCCATGCGCGGCTTCACGTGGGAGCAGCTCTTCGATCATGTCTACCGGTTGATCGTCCTCGGGCCGTCGCTCGTGCTGCTCTCGATCGCGGCCTATCGATTGCTACCTTCGCTCGAGCGGCTCGGGCGCATCGACGCCCGTCGCGTGGCGTGGACGGCGTCGCTCGTCGCCATGGCGGCGCTCGCGTTCGCGATGCTGGTGGTGCTGCGCGGCCGCGCGATCGTCGACGACGAGCTCGCGTACCAGATGCAGGCTGGCTTTCTCTGGGAGGGACGGATCACCGCCAAGGACGTCGGGTACTACCCGACGGGCGGATCGCAGGTGCTCGTCGGCGCCGCGGTCGGGAGCAAGTACCTGTTCGGCGAGGGCCTCGTTCAGATGCTGGGGAGGCTCGTCGACCTCCCGGCGCTGCTGCACCTTCCGCTCGCGGCGCTCTCGCTGCTGGCCTTCTATCGAGCGCTATTGCCGGGGGCCGGGCGCGACGTCGCCGGCTGGTCCACCGCGTTCCTGGCCGTCGGCCCGATGTTCGTGCTCACGAGCGCCACGGGACAATCGCAGTGCACCGCGCTCGCGTGCATCGCCCTGGCTGGCTGGGGCCTCGCTTGGACGCGCGGCGAGCGGCCGCGCGCCGGGGCGCTCCTCGTCGCGTCTTCGCTGGCCTTCTGCGCGATGACACGCCCGCAGTCGGCCGTCCCCGCCGCCGTCGTCCTCGGAGGAGCCTCGGCGCTCGCGCTCGCGCGCCGCCGTGATTGGCTGGCCCTCGCGCTGATGATCGCCGTCGGCATCGCGGGCCTCGCGACCATCGGGGCCTACGACAAGGCCCTCACCGGGTCGGCCACGAAGCTCCCGTGGTTTCTGCAGTGCAGCCTCGAGCACTACGGGTTCGGCCACGTCTGGGACTACCTCCGCTATCGGCACACGCCGTGGACCGCGCTTCAGAACTTGCTCGTCGTCGCGGTACGCTTCAACGCCTGGTGGCTCGGATGGCCCCTCGGGCTGGCGGTCGTCGCCGTCTGGTGGGTGCTCGGTCGCCCCGCGCGCGGGTGCGGCGTGTGGTTCGGCGTCGGCGTAGCCGTCGTCGCCTTCGAGATCCCTTACTACTCGACGGGCGTCTCGGATACGGGCCCCATCTACCACTTCGAGCTCCTCCTGCCGGCGTCGGTCCTCGCGGCAAACACCCTCCTCGCCGCCCTCGATCGGTGGCCCCGCGCCTCCGCGGCCGCGCTGGTCGTTCACCTCGTCGGTGGGACCGCGGCGTTTCTCGCGATCCAGACCGCCCGCGTCGACCGCCTCGTGACGGCGATGCACCGGGACGCGGACGCTGCGCTGGCCCGCATCCCGGGGCGAGCCATCCTCCTCGTCGAGACGCGCAACTCGGAGGTCTTGCGCATCGGGTGGATCTTCGCGGACTTCCCGGTGCAGAACCGCAGCGACCGCGATCGCGTCGTGACCTTCTCCCGCCCGCCGCGAAAGTACCTGCCCAAGCTCTTCGCGACGTATCCGGGCCGATCGTGCTGGTACTACCACCGAGACCCGGCCACCGAGCGCGCCCAGCTTCTCACGTGTGCCGACGCCGAGCGCTACCTCGATCGGCCCTTCGTCGACGACGCGTTGTATCGCGACATCTGGGTGCGCCCGACGGCGTTCAAGCGAACGAGCTTCGACCCGTACACCGACGCCAACCAGCTCGAAATGCGGCCGACACCGCGGCCTTGCTGCGCGGTGCACGAACTGCAAATCGCCGGGGCCGACGTCGAGGACCCCGAGCGCTGCGACCCGTAGCCGCGCCGCTCGATGCAGTCCGCAGCTAGTGCCCCGAGTCCGTGACGTATCGAAGAATCTCAATAGGAAGGCGGGAAGACGGGAAGGATCGTTTTGCCGGAAGCCCTTCCCGTCTTCCCGTCTTCCTGTGATCTCAAAATATCAAGGTTTCACGGACTCAGGACACTCTAGGGCGCCCGCACCGAGTCGATCATCGTGTCGAACTCGGCGCTCGCCGCCTTCACGGTGGCGTCGGGCCCCGTCATCTTGAAGAACCATTCGCCCGACGGCAGCTGGACGATCGCGCCGATGAGGCGCGAGCTCGGCTGCTCGGTTCCATCGCCGGCGCCTGGCATCGCCATCGGGTGGTACGTGCCCGCGAGCTCGACGCGCGTGACGGGGACGCCCTGGACCATGTGCGTCGTGCGGGTGGGCGGGCCCGAGAGGGGCCCGAACTGCTTCACCCATCGAGACACGTTGGCCTCGAGGCTGCCGCCCTGCGAGCCGAACGTGATGACGGTGCACTCCGCGTCGCCGGCGCCGCCCGTGCCCGGGACGCGGTATTCGGCGACGCGCATCGCGTTGGCCGGCGGACGCCGCGCCCATCGAGCGGGATCCGACCAGTGTGGCGCCATGGCGGCGCCGCCCTGCGCGGCCGGTGCGGTCGATGCGCTCGGTGAGGCGTGCGCCGGCTCGTCCGACGCCACGGAGGCCGCCGGGTGCGATCCCGGTTCTTCGGGTCGCGAACAGGAGAGCAGCGCGCCCCCGAGCAAGAGAGCGAGGGCGGTGGAGCGCGTGCCGCGGGGCATGGGTACCCCGAGGCTATCCGAACAGGGCCGGCGTGGCTTCGGTGTGCGACGCCCACGAATCGAGAATGGCGAGACACCCTTCGAGCGAATCGCACCCGTTGAGACGCTGGCGCAGGGACGCCGCGCCGGGGAGCCCGCGCAGGTAACCGGAAAGATGGCGGCGGGTGCAGTGGACTCCGAAGGGCTCGCCGCGCTTGACCACGTTGGCGATCAGGTGCTCCCGGCAGAGCGCGATCCGTTCGACGGCCGTCGGCGGGGCGATCTCGGCGCCGCGCTCGAGCAGCGCGCGCGCCTCGCGGAAGATCCACGGGTGCTCGACCGCGCGCCGGCCGACCATCACGCCGGTGCAGCCCGTCTCGGCCATCGCGCGCTTGGCGTCGGCCGCGCTGCGGACGTCGCCGTTGACGAGGACCGGGACGCCGACGGCCTCGCGCGCGCGGGCGGCCCACGCCCAGTCCGCCGCCCCGGAGTGGCCCATCTCGGCGGTACGGCAGTGGATCGTGAGCGCCGCGACGCCCGCGTCCTCGAGACGGCGCGCGAGGTCGACGATCGGCATGTGCGACTCGGGGCCGAGGCCGATGCGCGTCTTGACGGTGACCGGCACCGGGACGCTGGAGACCACCATCTTGGCCATCGCGACCATCGCCGCCGGGTCGCGAAGCCATCCGGCGCCCGCGCCCCGGCCGGCGATCTTGGGGACCCAGCAGCCGCAGTTGATGTCGATGAACAGCGGCCTGGCCGCGGCGGCGAAGCGAGCCGCTTCGGCGAGACGCTCGGGGTTCGAGCCGTAGATCTGGATCGCCGTGAAGCCGTCGTCGTCGGCGAGCTGGATCTTGCGGCGCGCGTTGCGGCACCCGCGCAAGAGGCCCTCGACGTTGACGAACTCGGTCATCGCGACGACGGCGCCTAGCTTGCGGCACAGCCGCCGGAAGACGGCGTCGGTCACGTCTTCCATGGGCGCGAGCACGACCGGGTACTGGTCGTAGAGCGCTCGCATGCTGGACGCATGCGACGGCGGCGGAGGCTCCACGGCGGACATCGGCAAGGCGGCGGGGTTTAGCACGGGGCGGGTCAATCCTCCGGTTCTTCGTCGGCGGCCCCGGTACCCATCGGTACGGCACCACCCCCACCCCCGCACCCCGCCGCCGCGGCGGCGATCGCCGCGTCGCTCCGCGCGAGATCGACGTCGCAGCGCCCGAGGATGCCGGTGAGCGCGCGCTTGGCCCACTCGCGGACGAGCGGGTACTCGCCGGTGAGCTGGCGCGCGATGAGGGGCACGGCGGCCCGCGTGCGGCGCTCGCCCAGCGTCGCGATCGCGACGGCTTGCTCGTGGGGCTTGCCGCGCTCTAGAGTGGCCATCATCACGTTGGCATCGAGCGAGCCGTAGAGCTCCACGAGACGCTGCCGGGGATAGCGGACGCGCCACCAGCGCTCCATCGCGTCGGCGACCCACGCGACGGACCGGTCGGCGTGACAGAGCGCGCACTCGAGCGGACGATCGCCGAGGACTCGCTCGGGGTCCGTCGGCGAACCGATGCGGTGATAGCGGGTCAGCGTCCCGTCGAGCCCCATGTTCTTGCGCGGCATGTGGCACGCGACGCAGGAGCCCGCGGCGCCTTGCGGGTCATGGTGAGCATGCGCCGCCAGGTTCGCGCGATCGGCGAGGTCCGCGTGGCACGAGGTGCAGGTGGCGTTGCCCTGGGGTGTCGCGAGCGCGGCGAGCCGGGGAGCGGCGTCGCGCGCGTGCGGGTCATGGCAGGCGGTGCACGCCATCTGCTGTGCGCATCCGCCGAGCAAGAAGTCGCGTCCCTCGCCGGAGTTGATGTGGCTCCCGCCGGGAGACGAGTCGCGACGACCGCCTTCCCAGGTGAAGGGGTAGCGGGAGAAGAGCACCTGGTGGCAGCGGGCGCAGAGATGGTTGACGGCCTGCGCGCCGCTCGACGAAGGCGCGACGTCGAGCCAAGGGGCCGTCGGCGCCAGGGAGGGGCGCACCCGCGGGTCGGCGGCGTGCTCGCGCGAGCCGCCGTGACACGCCTCGCACCCGATCCCTTCTTCGACGAGGTCTTCGCCCGTGAAGCCGGCCCGCACGACGTCGACCGTGTGACGAGCGACGCCGATCGCGTCGTCGCCGTGCGCCGCGGCGCCACCGAGCCGGGCGACTTCATCGGCGGCGATTGTGGCAAAGGCCGGTGGGTCCGTGACGTGGACCGGCCAGCGCCGGTCGGGACGCAGCCACCCGTCGACCTGTTCGCCCTGGTATCCGTGCGCCTTGGGGCCTGCGACGGCGCCGACGAGCCGGTCCAGCTCGGGCACGGTGTTGTGGCAAAAGATGCACGCGCGACTCCAGATCGGGCCGGCGCGCAGGCTCGCGCGCTCGTGGATCATGACCGAGTACCCCTTGTACCGGAGGGTGCGCGGGCCGATGAGGAAGGAGACCGGGAGCACGACCTCTTCGCCGCCCGCTTGCGCGTCGACACCGGCAAAGTCTTCGCGCGTGCGGCCGCCGATGATGCGCGTCACGCGGTACGTCTTCGGCGGCTCGCCCGCGGGCTCGACGCGAACGAACCGGTCGTCGCCCCGGCGTTCGAGGTGCACGCTGTCGTCTTTGAAGCGCCACTCGGTCCCGTCGAAGGGCGCCTGCACGTCGGCACCCCTCGCGGTGCGCGTCATGCGATGCATCGGCGAGCCGGCCCACGCCGATGTCACTTCGGCGTGGCATGGAGCGCAGGCGGCCGAGCCGGCGTAATCGCCGCGCGCCACGTTGCTGCGGACCATCGCGGGCCCCGCGGGGCTCACCGCGGTCGCATGGCCCGGCCTCACGCCCTCGCGCGATGCGCCGCAGGCCACGAGCAGTCCCGAGAGCAGCACCCCCGCCACGGCGAATCGAGCCACGGCGGCCGTCATATCCCCCATCCTACGACACGCACTCCAGGCACTCCCGATTCAAAGGCTTCTTGGCCCACGGCGTCGAGTGACGTTCACTGTGCCGGAGACGTGCCAAACTCGCCCCCGAAGTCGCACCGACGCCCGGAACCGAGCCGTCCCGAGGCTCCACGCCGGGAAGGCGGCGAGCTGGACGAGGTGGACCGCGCCATCTCCGTGCTCGGCGGACGTCACCCGGAGCACGCGAAGACGCAACGCGAGCTGCGCGAAGCGGGCGAGCGGCGGCGCGTGGCCCTCGGCCGCGAGCTCGCCGAGAAAGCCGCGATGCGATCGCGCCGCGCGCGGAGGATGGCGGGCGTCGGCGCGGGCCTGCTGGTGGTTGCGGTCATCGGATGGCGGTTCGCAGCGCGCGTCGGGTTCGTGCGCAGCGAGCTCGGTCGGACCGAAGCGCAGTGGACGACGCTCGGCTTCACCCCCGTCGCGAGCAACGAGCTCACCGGCCGCGCGACGCTCGAGGCCGACTTGCCTGGCGCAAGCTGCTTCGTCGCGCTGACCAGCCGCGACGAGACGCTGCACGTGAGCACCGGTGCTGACACGATCGAGGGGCCAAAGTCCGTCGCCTGGTGCACATGCGGGGCCTCCCACGCCACGGTCGACGTGGGCGAGGCCGGCCCGGTCGGACTCGCGATCCTGCAGATCGATGCGCGCGAGCTCGGCGGACGGCTGGCCCGTGCATGGACGCCGTTCACGCCGGGCGGCTGGGGCGCCGGCGGAGAATCGTGCGAGAACGCGGCGCTCGACGGCTGGATCGCGGACCATCGGTGGCCCATGGCGTCGGTCGATACGTCGTGGATGGAGGCGTCGCCGGCGCGGCCGGTGCTGCGACGCGCTGGCTTCCGGGTGATCTCGGGGATCGAATCCGAGCGGCCGTTCGGCGTCGTCGACGCCAAGGCCGGCGACTGCATGCTGGCCATCGCGCGCGACGACGTGGAGCTGTCGCTGCGCGCGGCGGGCGCCGCGTGGAGGATCCGGGGCGCGCGCAAGCTGATGGCCTGGTGCACGTCGACGGACGTGAGCACGTCGGTCTGGCGTCCGGGCGCGTCGCCCGTGGTCGTGGTGGCGGCGCCTGCGGCGAGGATCGGCGGCCTGCTGGGGATGCAGGAGTGCGCCGAGGCGGGCGGTTTGCACCTCGCCGCGCAGGCGACGTGGATCGACCCCGACGACCTCGCGTGGGATGCGGCGTCGCTGCTCCGCGCGAGCACGTCGCTCGACCCGACGCCGTACTCCTTGCCGACGGAGCCGGGCGCCGCCGACGGACGGATCCTCGCGGTCTCGCTCTCGGCGGGCACCAAGCTGGCCTCCGATCCGCCCAGCGTCCCGTTTGCGTGCGATCCACCGCTCGCCGAGTCGGCGAGCGTGCACGAGTCGATCTGCGCGCTCGCGGGGCCAGCGTCGTGGTGGCACCGAGGAGACGGCGCGGTGGGGGCCGCGCGGTCGGCGCTGCCGGTCTGGCTGTCGGCGCTCGAGTCGCGTCGCGAGGTCGACGCGATGGCGCGGATCCCCGAGCTGCTCGCCCTCGCGCGCCGCCTCGGGCGCGAGCGGTTCGAGCCGACTCTCCTCGAAGGCGTCACGGAGCTGCCCGACGGCGTTCGCGTCATCGGGCGGGCGGGCGAGGACGCAATCGTCGCGGTCGGGCTCGACCCTGCGCCCCCGTGGACGGCGCCGTACTTCGCTCCCGGCCCCGGGGCGGTCCCGTGGGACCTCGGAGACGAGCCGCGCGTGCTACCGCTGGCCCCGGGGCAAACGGTGAAGCTCGTTTCGTACGCGGAACGCAAGACGCCGATCGACAAGCGACGAACGGTGGTCTTCCGCCGCGCGGTTCAGCTCGATCCCACGCCCTGAACGCGTTGAAACGAGGGCACGGCCCGCCCCATGCATCACCCGCGGCGTGGCCCAACCGATCGTCGATCCCCTCACCGATGCAGCGCACCGGCGAGCGCGCGAGGCGCAGAGCCAGTATGCCCCGGCCGAGGCGCGCGCGCTCGGGACCATCGCGCTGCTCAGCCTGGCCGCGATCCTCTGGGTCGTCGCTCCCGTCGGTACCGGGGTGATGCTGGGCACCGTGTTCGCGTTCGCGCTCTATCCGATGTGCGGGTCGCTCGCCCGGCGCACGCAAAAGCCGCGGCTCGTCGCGGCGACGGTCACGGTGCTGACCACGCTCGCCGTGGCGGGTACGCTCGGCGTACTGGTCTTCCTGCTCGTCCAGCAGGGGCTCGCCGTCTTCGCGCAGCTGCCAAAATCGCTGGCGCCTGGCGGGCCGGCCGACGCGCTGGTGGCGCGCATGGCGGCCCCGCTGCGCGTGCTCCACATCGAGCCCGCCACGGTCGCCGACCGGCTGAGCGGCGCCCTCGGCAACGCAGCCACGTACGCGGCGGGCTGGGCCACGCAGGCGGCCAACACGCTCTTCGATGGCGCGATCGCCCTCATCTTCATGGCGACCACGATGTACTTCGTGCTGCGGCGATGGTCGGCCCTCGGTCGCCTGGCCGAGCGGATGATGCCCGTCAACCCGCGCCACACGCGCCGCCTGCTGCGCCAGATCCGCCGGCTGGGTCACGCCGTCATCCTTGGAAACTTTGGCACCGGGGTGGCTCAGGGGCTGATCGGCTGGGCTGGCTACGCGATCGTGCACGTGCCCCAGGCCGGGCTTCTCGGCGCGCTGACGGCCATCGGCTCGCTCGTGCCGGCGGTCGGGACGCTCCTCGTCTGGGTCCCTGCGGGCCTCGTCTTGATGGCGACGGGGCACACGGGGGCCGGCATCTTCTTGCTCGTCTGGGGCACGCTCGTCGTCTCGTGTTTCTGCGACTACGTCGTCCGGCCGAAGCTCGTCGGCGGCAACGACACGATGTCGTCCTGGATGACGCTCGTCGCGATCTTCGGCGGCATCAAACTGTTCGGCTTCGTGGGTGTCCTCATCGGCCCCATGCTCGTGGGGCTCGCCGTCGAGGCGCTGCGGATCTACGAACGCACGAGGCGCTTCCGCCTGAACCTGCACTAGCTACATGGGCCGCGGCAGCGACGACAGCCTCGGCGCGATCGGGCGGACGATCTTGCTGGCGAGCTGCAGGCTGTTCTCGAAGAGGTAGTCGCGGCGGGGGCGCTCGAGGCAGCGAATGAGAAGGCCCGCCTCTTCGGCGATGTCGACGCCAAGGGTCTGCGGCGGCACGGGGGCTCCCGGCGTCTCGCGCGACCAGCGAAAGACGCGCGGGTCGTCTTGCCGCTCGATGTCGAAGCGGGCCCCGTCGAACTCCAGCGCGACCCGTACGATGCTCCCCGGCGGCACGTCGGGCCGGGGGTGGTGCTCGAACCGGGCCACCACGCGGCCGAGCGTCGCCTCGCCCCAGGTGGGCCCGCGTTTCCACTGCACCCCTTCGGCCCGGATCCCGAGCGCGTTCGCCATCCAGCCGAAGAGCAGGCCCGCCTGCGTGCTCGCCACTTCCTTGTCGCCGGCGCGGGGCGAGAATTCGATCGTGACCCGCTCGAGCGCCCGCATGCACTCGCGGCCGGCCGCGTCGTCGAAGAATCGGGCCACCATCTCCTGCAGCGGGCGCAGGCGCGACCAGGCCATGTCGGTCATCGCGCAGGTGTGGCGGACGCGCGCCGACACCGTGGAGAGCTTTTCCAGGTCGCGTAGATCCATCTCTTCGGAGTTGACGATCACCACGTCGGCGATGCGCGCCATCCGATCGAACAAGCGGTCGTAGTCGGGAAGATCGCCGACCCACCAGACGCAGAGGGGCAGGTCGGGGAGCGCCAACCGATCGGTGTTCTCGGGCAACCAGTCGCGCGCGTCGCCCGCGGCTTCGACCGCGATGGCGTCGCCGCAGGCCGGGCCATCGGGCGACACGCGGTGAAGCGCGACGTCGGCCGTGATCCCGGCGTGCTCCGATTCGATCCACGTCGCCAGCACGGTGCGCAGCGGGTGCACGCGCGCCACCCGCTCGACGACCTCGCGCGCGCGGTCGTAGAGGTGCGGCTCGCTGACGAGCGCCACGAGCGTGAGCAACTCGACGCGGGTCGCCCGCGTGCGCCGCGCCTCTTCTTCCCAGAGCTTGGCGAGCTCCGGCTCCACCTTGTCGAGGGACAATCTCACAATCGCCTCCACGCCCGGGTGTCGCGCTCGATCAGCTCGAAGGCGCCCGGTGGCCCCCAGGTGCCGGCCGGGTACACGGGCAAGTCTTTCAGGCGCTCGTGCTCCCACTCCTCGAGGATGGGCGTCATGAAACGCCAGGCCGCGCTCACCTCGTCGGCGCGGGCGAAGAGCGTGGGGTCGCCGAGCATCGCGTCGAGGATCAGCCGCTCGTACGCCTCGGGACCGCTGCCGCCGAACGTGGATCCGTAGCGGAAGTCCATCGTGACCGGCCGCAGCACCATCGAGGGCCCCGGCACCTTGGCGGCGAAGCGGAGAGTGATCCCCTCGTCGGGCTGGATGCGGATGGCGAGGACGTCGGGCTCGATGCGCGAAGCGTCCGCGCTCGGCCCCGACGCGCCCTGCGTGAGCAGGGCGTGTGGCACGTTCTTGAAGTGGATGCTGATCTCCGTGCAGCGCTTGCCCAGGCGCTTGCCGGCGCGCACGTAGATCGGCACGCCGGCGAAGCGCCAGTTGTCCATCTCCATGTGCATCGCGACGAACGTCTCGACGGTCGACGTCTCGCTGACGTTGGGCTCCTGCCGGTAGCCGGGCGCCGGTTGGCCCGCGAAGTTGCCCGGCCCGTACTGGCCGCGCACCGTGAGGCGCTTCACGTCGTCGCCGCGGATCGGCTTGAGCGCGCGCAGCACCTTGACCTTCTCGTCGCGCACCTCGTCGGCGGTGAAGGCGACGGGCGGTTCCATCGCCGTCACCATCAGGAGCTGGAGCAGGTGGTTCTGGACGATGTCGCGCGACGCGCCCGCCTCTTCGTAGAACTTGCCGCGCCCCTCGACGCCGATGTCCTCGGCGGCCGTGATCTGCACGTGGTCGATGTGATTGCGGTTCCAGAGCGGCTCGAAGATCGCGTTGCCGAAGCGCAGCGCGACGATGTTCTGCACCGTCTCTTTGCCCAGGTAGTGATCGATGCGGAAGATCTGGCGCTCGGCCAGCACGCGGTGAAGGTCCGCGTTGAGCGCCTCGGCGCTGGCGAAGTCGTGGCCGAAGGGCTTCTCGATGATGACGCGCACGTAGCGGCCGCCGTCCTCCGCCACCATGCCCGCCTCGGCGAGGCGGTCGTTGACCGTGCGAAAGACGCTGGGCGGAATGGCCAGGTAGTAGATGCGATTGCCGCGCGTGCCGTTCGTCTTGTCGAGCTGCTCCAGCTTGTCGCGCAGGCGCGCGTAGCTGCTCGGGTCCTCGAAGCGGCCCGTGACGTAGTGAAGCCGGCTGACGAAGTCGCCCCACACCGCCTCGTCGATGGGTTTGCGGCGCGAGAACGAGCCGACCGCCTCGCGCATCGACTTGCGGAACTGCTCCTCGCTCGTATCGGTGAGGGCGAACCCGACGATCGACAACCCGGGCGGCAGGAGCCGCGACGCGGCAAGGTTGTAGAGCGCAGGGATCAGCTTGCGCCGCGTGAGGTCACCCGAGGCACCGAAGATGACGAAAACGCACGGATCGGGGATCCGCTCCGTCTCGAGCCCGAGCCGAAACGGGTTGTCCGTCGTCACGCCTTCTTGACCGCGTGACCCCCGAACTGATTCCGAAGGGCCGAAAGGATCTTCGCGCCGTACGACTCGCTCTGGCGCGAACGGAAGCGCGCCTGCAGCGAGAGGGTGATGATGGGAGCGGGCACGTCTTGATCGATGGCGGCCTGTACCGTCCAGCGGCCCTCGCCCGAGTCTTCGACGTAACCCTTGATGGCGTGGAGGTCGGTGTCGTCCTTGAGGGCCGACTCGAGCAGCTCGAGCAGCCACGATCGGACGACGGACCCGTGGCCCCAGATGCTCGCGATCTTGTGGAGGTCGAGCTTGAAGGGCGACGTCTTCATGATCTCGAAGCCCTCGGCGTAGGCCTGCATCAGGCCGTACTCGATGCCGTTGTGGACCATCTTCACGTAGTGGCCCGCGCCCGCCGGGCCCACGTGCGCGTAGCCGTCGGCCGGGGCCAGCGTCTTGAAGATGGGCTCGCAGATCGCGATCGCGTCGGGCGCGCCGCCGACCATCAAGCAGTAGCCGTTCTTCAGGCCCCACACGCCGCCGCTCGTGCCGGCGTCGCAAAAGTGGATGCCCTTCTTGGCCAGCGCCTCGGCGCGCGTCCGGGAGTTTTGCCAGTTGGAGTTGCCGCCATCGATCACGACGTCGCCCTTGGAGAGGCGCTGGCCAAGCTCTTCGATCACCGCGTCGGTCACCCCGGCGGGGACCATCACCCACGCGACGCGGGGGGCCGCGAGCTTCGCGATGGCGTCGGCAACGCTCTCGCCGAAAGTCGCCCCCTTGCCAGCGAGCTCCTTGGCAACCGCAGCGTTCTGATCGACGGCGATCACTTCGTGACCCCCGCCGACGAGGCGGAGGGTCATGTTGTAGCCCATCTTGCCCAGACCAATCATCGCGAGGCGCATGGTGTGCCTACGAGGACTAGCCTGATCCGGGCGGCCTGCCTACCAGCGGTTTCGACGATCCCCGCCGCCCCCACCACCGCCGCCCCCACCACCGCCGCGGCGACCGCGATCGCCACCGCCGCCGCCACCGCCGTGGCCGCCACCACCACCGAAGCCGCCGCCGCCGCCACGCTGGGGACGCTCTTCGGCCTCGTTCACGCGGAGCGGGCGACCGTCGAGGTTCGCGCCGTTCATGGCCTCGATGGCCTTCGTCGCCTCGGCCGGCGAACCCATCGTGACGAAACCGAAGCCGCGCGACTGACCCGATGTGCGGTCGGTCACGATGTGCACATCCGTGACCTCGCCAATGCGAGCGAAGGCCTCGCGTACCGTCTCACTGGTGGACGAAAACGACAGATTGCCGACATACAGACGCGTTCCCATGGTCTCTCTTCTCTAACTAACGACCTGCTGAGGCGCAGTACCCGTCATCCGATCGGCCGGAGAATCAGAAGCCGGGCCGCGGCGGCGAAATCCGCAGCGTCCACACGTTGGTTTGCCGTCGATAGCGCCACGATCCCGTGAGCCGAGAAGAGAGCGTTGCCGGGGAAACGTCCGTGATCGGATCCAAACATAACGGACAGTCCCGACGGTGCAAGCGTCGGCGCGCCGCGCAACGGACGGCCGCAACTCGCATGAAACAAGCGTGCCTACGCGGTTGCCGACGAGCGCTCTCGTGGACTCGACGACGTTCAGGTGTGCGCTGAAAACTCGAGAGGGAGAGCCGCCAAGCCGCCAAGGGCGCCAAGTGAAGAGATCTTCGGGGATACTCTCACTTGGCGGCCTTAGCGGCTTGGCGGCTCTCCCTCTCCATCGTTGGCTTCAACAGCCGTGCGTCGGCCGCCTGCTTTAGGGAATGGCTTTGGCGAACTTCGCGGGGTCGGGCGCGGGCTCGAGGACGTCGATCTTCTGATACGCGATGACGCCGCCCGTGGGCTCGCTCACCATCTCCGACACGACGTTCTTTCCGACATTGTAGGCGCCGGTAATCTTCACCTTGGCCCCGATCGAGGGGAGCGGGAAGGGCACCGTGACGTTGAGCATGTCGTCGGTGACGGCCTGCTTTTCGGTGGGCTGCTCGCCGGGCTTGATCTTCTTGTAGGCGACCATCGCGTCGTAGATGACGGCGAAGTTCCTGGCCCAGCCGACGACGCGAATCTTGGGGCCCTTGGTGTTGCCCTTGTCGTCGGCGATCCAGAAGCTCGGGACCTCGGTGCTGCAGCCTTCCGGGTCCTGCTTGCCCGTCTTGTGCACGGCGCAGTCCGGAGCGCGCGGGATGTTCGAGTCGACCACGTAGCCCACGACGGAGATGGCCGGCGGAGCCGTGACGTCTTTCACGTGCGTCAGGCTGCGGAGCTGATGGACCGCGCCGTAAACCGTGTAGGCGTCGCCCTGCTTGATGGGGATGCTGGGGAGCGCGGGCGGTGCCGGCAGGCTGGCCGCCTTGCCCGACCACGCGGGCTGCGGCTTGTAGGGATTGTCGGGCTCTCCGCCGCAACCCACCACGGCACCCACGAACGCCACTGCTCCGAGCGCGCGCAACGACTTGGCCAACATGTGCATGGTGACGTCGTTCCCTTCCGCTGCCTTGTATCGAAAGTCGTGCCAACCGCTTGAAAATGCGAGGCGCCGCACGAGTAACACGCTCGAAAGCGGGGAGACAAGCACCGCGTAGTCTCATCTCCGGCGCGGCTGGAAGTTTCCTTCGGAGGCAAGGTACCCGAAGCGTCTCGCTTTCAGGCCGGCCGCCCGCCGAGGCCCGAGTCGAGGTCTGCAGCACGGACCACGTCGCGCCCGCGGTCCTGGGCGCACCGCGAGACGAGCCGCTCGACGATCGCAGCGAGCTCCGCGTCCTCGCCGGGGAACTCGTGCTCGACGAGGCGCGCGTACGCGGCGTTGTCGATCCCCACCGGGCGGCCGAGCACGCGCATCCCCTGGCGCGCGAGCGAGTCGGTGAGGATGGCGCGGACGTCCTCGGTGCGATCGCGCAGGCGCGGCAGCACGATCGGAGCCTCTCGCGCGTCGCCCAGGCGGGCGGCGAGCGCCGGGTCCAGGCGCCCCTCGCGGACGAGATCGTTCGGCGAGGCGATGAGCGTCAACGCGAGAAGGACGTCGATGGGCGTTGCCTCGTCCCACGGGGCGCGCCGCTCTGCGCATGCGCGCGCCACGATCGCTTGCACCTCGGCGGGGAGGGCCGCGCCGTCGAGGAGCACGAGCATGCCGGCCTCGGCGAGCGCGAGCGGAGACGATGCGGCGTCGGACCAGCGCGCCGCGTCGTGCTCGCGAGCGCTCGTACCGTCGACGAGCACGAGCGGTCCGCCGGCGCGCGCCCCGGCCAGGTGCGCGCGCGCGAGGTAGGGGATCGGATCGCCCCCGCTCGGCACGACCAGCGCCACGGACGACGCGTTGACCGTGCGGCGCTCGAGCGCCTCGAGCGCGAGGCGCGACGCGGCCGAGTAGATGCCGATCGTCGCGGGCCGGGCGAGGCGCGACGCGGCGAGCGCGTTGCGCGTGAGATCCAGCGCCCGCTCCCGCAGGAGCCTCTCGGCGCGCGCCTCGGCCTGGGACGCCCGCAGCGCCGCCTCGTTCGCGCGAGCAAGCATGCGCCCTTGCGCGCCGCGCGCCCGGCATGCGATGGCCAGCCGATCGGCCACGCGTCGCAGGGCCTGGATCTCTTCGAGCGTGACCGGCGCGGTGCGCCCCGAGCGCGGCATCACGAGCACGCCCTCGGTCTCGCCCGCGCATCCGACGACGGTGGCGAAGGCCGCGGTGCGGGCGTTCATCCAGTTGTAGAGCGGGCGCACCTCGGGCCGCCGTACCTCGAGCGCGGCGAGCACCTCGGCGCGCAGCGTCCCCTCGACCTCACCGGAGGCCAGCGTCACGAGCGCGTCCGGGGCGTCAGCCGACTGTTCGTGCACGTACCCGGCCGCGTCGACCGTGGTCACGGACGTGGGCGAGAACGTCCAGAGCTCGGGCGAACGCGCGCTCGCCCCGCCCGTCGCGCGTAACGCGAGGATCGCTTCGCGGATGGCGTCCTCGGGCTCCGCGGAGGTGGCGCTCTCCGTCGCGCGGTCGAAGGCGTCGAGCCACACGCCGCCCTCGGGCCGCATGGGCCTCTCGATCTGCGCCGCGGCGGTTCCGAGCACCACCGCGATCGCGGCGGTGATCACGGTGGTGACCCACGCGTCGCCTCGCAACCCCCCGGCCACCGTGGCGGCGCCGAGCAACCCGACCCCTCCGCCCGCGATCGCGAGGACGACCACGCGGCGCGCGGCCCGCGCGACGACGACCGCATCGCGAGCCTGGGCGCAGGCGAGCACCGCGACGCTGCTCGCCGCGACGACGAGCGCGGCGATCCGCTCCGGCCGCACATGCCCGAGCACGCCCACCACGAGCCCCGACGCGCAACCCGTGAGCATCAGGGCGCGCATGGCCGTGGCCCGCTCGGCGACGGCGAGCTCCAGGCGACGCACGCGCAACGTCCACTCGACCATGCCGAGCATGGCCGCCACGGTCCCCCACGTGGCGGTCCAAAATGCCGCGCGCGATGCGCCTCCCAACCAGCCCATCGGACCGTGCTCCGGGAACGCTCCCGCGCAGGCGGCGACGAAAGAGAGCGCCACGATGGCGAGCACCGGGGGGAAGGCCGGCGGCGGATTCGCGCGCCACAGCCCCGGGTCGGGGACGATGCGCGCGAGGGCCACGCAGGCCGCGACGGCGCCCGCCGCGTCCCCCGCGAGGGCCGCCGCATCGAGCAGGTGGCTCTGACCGCCCGCCCCCACCGACGCGAGCACCACGGCAAGCCCCCAACCCGCCCCCCGCTCGAGGCCCGACTCGCGACCCGATGCGGCGACGGCCAGGGCGACCGCGACGAGCCCGAGCAGCCAGGCGCCGGCGCTGCGCCCGCCATCGGTACGGATCGAGACGATCGCGACGCCGAGGGCGGTGGCGATCGCGAGGGCGCGACGTCGCCAAGGGGGCGCGGACGAAGGGGGAAAGGCGCTCGTCTTCGACAGGTCGGACACTCGCCGGGCTCGCGGGAGGAGAAGTTTGCCACGTCCTCTGGCGCCTCGCTGTTCCGTGTGGTTTCGTTGCGGGGTGGACGCGGCAGAACCGCAACCGGCGGGGCCGAGCGCACGTGCCTTCGGCGTGTGGCTCGCCACGCGCGGGCTCGCCGTCCGCGCGTGCCTCCTCCTGGTCGCCGTCGGGACGGTGGCGGGGGTCGCCGCTGCGTTCGTCGGCCGCGGTCGGCTTTGGGCCGGGGCAGTGCCCGCGATCGGGTCCGCGGCGATCGCCTGGAGCGCCGGGGTCATGTTCGCCTTCACGGCGGCCCTCAAGGTGGTGCATCGCGACCGGAACGAGGGCGTGCTCGCGCTCTTGCACGCGCGCGGCGTCGGACCGGGCGGATACGTCGTCGCGCGCGCGGGCGGGCTGGTGGCGGTGCTCGCGGGAGCGATGGGCGCGGGGGTCGCGTGCATTGGCGCGGCGTCGACGATGATGTCCGGAGACCCACTCTCGACTGCGCGGGCCAGCTTCGGCGCCCTGGCGTACGCGCTGGCGTTCGCGGCGACGCTGGGCCCCGTCGCCATGGCCACGGTCGGCGGCCGGTCGCGGGGCCTCGGCTACCTCGCGCTCCTCTCGGTGCTCGCGCTGCCCGAGGCGCTTGCTCCCTGGACGAGCGACCTCCTGCCCCCGGGGTGGCGCGAGCTGACGTCGATTCCCGCAGCCCTCGACGCCGTTCGACACGGGGTCGCGCGGGCAGGATTCTTCGCTCCCGCTGCGCGGGCCGTCGTGGGTCTGGGCGTGACGATCGCGGCCTCGCTTCTCGTCGTGCGAACGCGCGCCGCGCGCGTGTCGTCCGAGCCGGTCGCCGGAGGCGGCGGTTGACCGAGACGCCCGCGGAGGCCGCGGTCGTGGTCGAGTCGCTCGTCGCACGGGCGGGCCGGACCGCGCTCTCGCAAGTCTCGCTGGCGTGGACCGCGGGCGCGCACGCGATCCTCGGCGCACGAGACGACGGCGGCCCGCTGCTTCTCTCCGCGCTCGCCGGACGCGTGCGCGCACGATCGGGCGAGGTGCGCGTGCTCGGGGAGAACCCGCGCCACCCCCGCGTACGGCGGCAAGTCGGGTACGTTCCGCTCGACGCCACGCTGCCCGACGCGCTCCGCGTCGACGAGGCGCTCGCGGTCGCGTCGGAGCTGCGGCAAGAGCCGGTGCAGGACGCGGGGGCGCGGCTCGGTACGCTGGGGCTCGACGCGCTCGCGCGGCGCCCGGTGCGGTCCCTGCTGGCGTCCGAGGCGAGGGCCATCGCGCTGGCCGAGGCCCTCACCTCGACGCAGGTCCGCGTGATCCTCGTCGAAGAGCCGTTCGCGGTCATGGACGCGCGGGCCGCGGGGCGCCTGGCCGAGCGGCTGCGCGCCCGGGCCGAAGCCGGCGCGGTCGTCCTCGTGGCGACGGCTTCCGTGGGCGACGCGGGCGACGTGGCGGACGATCACGTGCTCTTGCGTCGCGGGACGCTGGTGCGGCGCGGCGCCTCTCAGGACGTGCTGGCGGGGTTCTGGCTCGACGGCAACAACGCTCGCCTTCGGATCGTCCTCAAGGGGGCCGACGACGCCCGCGCGCTCGCCGGCGCGCTGGCGCGCCAGGCCGACGTCGTGGGAATCGAGCGCCTCGTGGGCGCCGTCTGCGCGCGGGGTCGCGACGCTGCGGCCCTCGCACGAGCCGCCGGACGAGCGGCCATCGAGGCAGGCGTCGACGTCGCCGAGCTACGCTTCGATCCGCCGTCCCTCGACGAAGCGCAGGCACGGCCTTCGCCCGCGATGGGAGCCTCGGGAGCATGATGGCCGCTCTCGCGCGACTGCCGGTCGGTCGCCTCGCAGCCGGCGTCGCCGCGTGGATCGCGATCGGGGCCTGGACGCTGCTCGCGCTGTCGGTTGCCGCCATGGCACGCAGTCGCGGCGCCGCCCACGGCGCCGACCTCGTGCTGATCGACACGGTGGGAGCGCTCGTCATTCCGCTGCTCGCCTACGGGCTCGTCGGCGCAGCGCTGGGCGGACGCTCGCTGTCCGCATCGGGCGCGTCGCTCGTGGCGTTCGGAGCCGCGCCCGCCCGCGCCGCGGCGGCGACGATCGCCGTGGCCGCCGGGGCGTGTGCGGCCGCGGGGGCGCTCATCGCCGCCGCGGTCGCGCTCGTCGCGCACGGCGCCGCGGACCCGGCCCCCCTGGGCGACGCCCTCGTCAGCGCGTATGCCGGCGCCCTCGGCGGCGCGGCGTATGGATGCTGGTTCGCCCTTGGCGCGTCCTTCGGACGCCGCGGCGGGGGCCGTTTCCTGTTTCTCCTCGTCGATTGGGGTCTCGGGGCGGCCGGCGCGGCGGCGGTCGTCACGCCACGGGGGCATTTGCGCAACTTGTTCGGCGGAGAGGCCCCGGACCACCTCTCCGGTCGAGCTAGCAGCGTGGCCCTGATCGGGATCGCTTGCCTTTGCGCCCTCGTGGGAACGAGGCGCTGCCGGACCTGACGCCGGATCTCGAGAAGTAGAAGCAACTGGGGAAAGGTAACCTCCAGGAAACGTGGTAAGCGCCATGCTCCCAGCGCGTGTCGATCCGAGTCGCCCTCCACCACTTCACGCGGTACCGGTACGACCGACCGGTCACGCTGCTGCCGCATGTCGTTCGCCTGCGCCCCGCGCCCCATTGCCGGACCGCGATCGAGGCCTATTCGCTGCGCGTCCGGCCCGATCCCCACTTTCTGAACTGGCAGCAGGACCCGTTCGGCAATTACCAGGCGCGGCTCGTCTTCCCGCAAAAGGCGATGGAGTTCAGCGTCGAGGTCGACCTCGTCGCCGAGATGACGGTGCAGGACCCGTTCGACTTCTTCGTCGAAGCGTCTGCCGAGACCTATCCCTTCGCTTACGGGCCGGCGCTTCGCCGCGACCTCGCGCCGTATCTCGATCTCGCCCCAGTCGGCCCTCGTTTCTCCGATTTCGTCGAGCGCGCTCGCTCGGCCGACGTGCGCACGGGCCGGCGCACGATCGACGTGCTCGTCGATCTCAATCGCCGGGTGCACAGCGCCCTGCGCTACGACATCCGCATGGAGCCGGGGGTGTTCGCCCCGGAGGAGACGCTCCAGCGCGGCCACGGCTCCTGCCGGGACTACGCGTGGTTTCTCGTGCAGGTCTTGCGGAGCCTGGGCCTGGCGGCGCGGTTCGTCTCCGGATACTCGATCCAGCTGAAGGCCGACCAGAAGTCCCTGACCGGGCCGTCGGGTGTCGAGCGCGACTCGACCGATCTGCACGCGTGGGCCGAGGTGTATCTCCCCGGCGCCGGGTGGGTCGGCCTCGACGCGACGAGCGGCCTGCTGGCGGGCGAGGGTTATATCCCGCTGGCTTGCGCGCCGGATCCGGAGACCGCCGCCGCAATCAGCGGGTCGTTCGAGTTCGTGAGCGCCGACCCGACCGAGAAGCTGAAAGAGGACTTCGAGTTCTCGATGTCGGTCACGCGCGTGGCCGAGTCGCCACGCGTCACGCTGCCGTACAGCGAAGACACGTGGAAGGCGATCGACGCGCTCGGGCGCGACGTCGATCGCTCGCTCACCGAAGGCGACGTCCGGCTCACGATGGGCGGCGAGCCCACCTTCGTCGCCGTCGACGATCCCGACGGGGCCGAGTGGAACACGGCCGCGAGCGGGCCGACCAAGCGGCGCTATGCGACGCGCCTCATCCACCGTCTCTACGAACGCTTCACCCCCGGGGGCCTGCTGCACGAGGGGCAGGGCAAGTGGTACCCCGGCGAGCCGCTGCCGCGCTGGGCGCTCTCCAGTTACTTCCGCTCCGACGGCGTCCCGATCTGGAACGACGCCAGCCTCTTCGCCAAGGACGACGTGGGCAGCGACACGGCCGACGACGCGCGCGCGTTCATCCGCGCCCTGGCCGCGGCTCTCGGCGCCGATCCCAAGTTCGCCACGCCAGGCTACGAGGACGCCTGGTACTACCTCTGGCGCGAGCGCCGCCTCCCGATCAACGTCGATCCGTTCGATTCGAAGCTCACCGACGAGATCGAACGGGCGCGTATCGCGCGCGTCTTCGAGCAGACGCTGACGGCGATCGTCGGGTACGCGTTGCCCGTCGCGCCCACGGGCAACACCAGCGGACCGCGGTGGCAGAGCGGGCCGTGGTTTTTGCGGCCGGAGCGCCTCTATCTGATGCCGGGCGACTCGCCGATGGGCTTGCGTCTTCCCCTCGAGGGCCTGCCGTGGATGGCCCCGGGGGATGGGAAGGTCCAGCACGAGCGCGATCCCTTCGCGCCGCGTGAGCCGCTGCCCGGCCGGACCGAGCTCGCGCAGCGCGTGGCCGACCCACGCCTTCGCTACCGCGGCGAGCCCGCCGAGGCGAAAGAATCGGCGAAAGAGAAAGAAAAGCCTCCCGAGCGACTCCAGTCCCATGCGACCACGGTACGCACGGCCCTCTGCGTCGAGCCGCGCAGCGGCGTGCTCCACGTCTTCATGCCGCCGCTCCCGTACGTGGAGGACTACCTCGAGCTCTGCGCCGCGGTCGAAGCCACGGCGGCCGCTCAGGGCAAGAAGGTGCGGATCGAGGGCTACCATCCGCCGTCCGATCCACGGCTGCAGCGGCTGCAGGTGACGCCCGACCCGGGGGTCATCGAAGTGAACATCCACCCTGCCCGGAGCTGGAGCGATCTCGCCTCGAACACGGAGATCCTCTACGAGGAGGCGCGCAACGTCGGCCTTCGTGCCGAAAAGTTCATGCTCGACGGCCGCCACACGGGCACTGGCGGGGGCAATCACCTGGTGCTCGGCGGCGCCACGCCGAGCGACAGCGCGGTGCTGAGGCGGCCCGATTTGCTCCGGAGCCTGCTCAACTACTGGCAAAACCATCCTTCGCTGTCGTACCTGTTCTCGGGGCTCTTCGTGGGTCCGACCAGCCAGTCGCCGCGGGTCGACGAGGCACGCAACGACAGCCTCTACGAGCTCGACATCGCGTTCCGAAAGCTCGCGGAGGCCAAGTCGACCCCTCCGCCATGGCTCGTCGATCGGTCGTTCCGCAACCTGCTCATCGACGTGACGGGCAACACGCACCGCACGGAGTTTTGCATCGACAAGCTGTACAGCCCGGACGCCGCCACAGGGCGCCAGGGGCTAGTCGAGCTGCGCTCGTTCGAGATGCCCCCCCACGCGCGAATGAGCCTGGCGCAGCAGCTGCTCGTGCGCGCGCTCGTCGCCAAGTTCTGGAAGGAGCCGTACCGGCAGTCGCTGGTGTACTGGGGCAACGCGCTCCATGATCGCTTCGCCCTCCCGCACTTCATCCGCGACGACTTCGGTGACGTCCTCGAGGATCTGGGCCGGTCGGGCTTCGCGTTCGATTCGAGCTGGTTCGCGCCGCACTACGAGTTCCGCTTCCCCGTCCTCGGCACGCTCGAGGCACGGAGCGGCTTGGTGCTCGAGCTCCGCGAAGCCATCGAACCGTGGAACGTGCTCGGCGAAGAGGCGACGGGCACGGGCACGGCGCGGTACGTCGACTCCTCGGTCGAGCGGGTCGAGGTCGTCGTCAAGGGGATGACCGACGAGCGGCACGTGGTCACGTGCAACGGGCGGCGGGTGCCTCTGCAGCCCACGGGCACCAACGGCAAGTTCGTCGCCGGAGTGCGCTACCGCGCGTGGCAGCCGCCGTCGGCGCTGCACCCGATGATCCCGGTCGATGCGCCGCTCGTCTTCGACATCGTCGACCGCTGGAGCGAGCGCGCCGTGGCGGGCTGCTCGTACCACGTCAGCCACCCGGGTGGACGCTCCAGCGAGCTCTTCCCTCGCAACGGGCTCGAGGCCGAGGCGCGCAGGGCCGCCCGCTTCTTCCGGTTCGGGCACACGGCGGGCACACGCGCGGTACCTGAAGCGGTGCCAAACCCGCAGTTCCCGTACACTCTCGACCTCCGCCGGTAGCGACCTTGAGCGGCGGGGGCGAGTTACCTAGTCTCCCTAGGGTGACGTCGCGGCCGCCCGTGGAGCGCCCGGACCCGCGGGAGTCGGGGGAGTTTCCTCCGGACCCAGCCACGACGTGGCGCTACGCGCCGCCGAGCGACTGCTACGACGAGCTCTTCGACGCGTCCGGGGTCCCCCGCCCCGCATGGGAGAAGCCGGTGGCGATGCTCTCGCGACTCGGCCCCACGGAGCTCCGGCGCCGGTGGGAGCAGGCGCGCCAGCTGCTGCACGAGCACGGGGTCAGCTACGACGCCTACGGCGATCCCAACGGCGTCGCGAGACCGTGGAACCTGTCGCCGATCCCCATCGTCCTCGGCAGCACGGAGTGGCAGAACGTCTCCAAGGGCCTCGCCCAGCGCGCCCGGCTGCTCGCGGCGATCCTCGCCGATCTGTACGGTCCCCAGCGGCTGCTCCTCGAAGGGGACCTGCCGCCCGAGATCATCTTCGCGCATTCGGCGTTCCTGCGTCCGTGCGCGGGCATCACGCCGGCCGGGGGTCGGTACCTGCCGCTCTACGCGGCGGATCTCGGGCGCCGCGCCGACGGCGAAATCGTGGTGCTCGCCGATCGAACGCGCGCCCCATCCGGCGCGGGCTACGCGCTCGAGAACCGGATCGTCCTCTCGCGCACCCTGCCCGACGTGTTTCGCGAATCGGGCGTCGAGCGCCTCGCGCTCTTTTTCCGCGCCATGCGCGACGCCCTGCGCGATCTGGCGCCCCACAACCGCGACAACCCGCGCATCGCGCTGCTGACGCCGGGCCCCTACAACGCCACCTACTTCGAACAGGCCTTTCTGGCGCAGTACCTGGGCATCGCGCTGGTTCAGGGGGCCGATCTGACGGTGCGCGATCGGATCGTGTACCTGAAGACGCTGGGCGGCCTGCAGGCCGTCGACGTCATCCTGCGGCGCGTGCGCGACGACTTTTGCGATCCGCTGGAGCTAGGGCCCGAGTCCGCGCTGGGCGTGCCGGGCCTCGTCGACGCGGCGCGGGCCGGCAACGTGGCGATCGCGAACCCCCTCGGCAGCGGCGTGTTGCAGACGCCCGCGGTGATGCCGTACCTGCCGTCCATCTGTCGCAAGCTGCTCGGTGAGGATCTGCTCCTCTCGTCGGTGCCCACGTACTGGTGCGGGGATCGCTCGTCGCTCGCCTACGTGGAAGACAACCTCGCCGAGCTGGTGGTCCGGCTCGCGTTCCCCGTCGGATCGGGCGAGCGGATCGTCGCAAGCAAGCTGCCCGCGCGAGCGCTCGACGATCTGCGCGAGCGCATCCGGGCCGACCCGCGCATGTTCGTGGCGCAGCATCCCTTCGCGCTCTCGACGGCGCCCTCGCTGGCCGGCGCCGGCACCGAGCCTGCCCCCGCTCCGCTGTGGATGCGCGGGTACCTCGTCGCATCGGGTGACTCGTACGAGGTGATGCCTGGCGCCCTCTCGCGTGTCGGTGCGACCGACGAGCGCCTCGCGCTCTCGCTCCGCGTGGGCGGCGAGAGCAAAGACACGTGGATCCTCGCTGGAGGGCCGGTGAGCACCTTCAGCCTGCTCAAGCCGGCGAGCGCGTCGGTCCCGCTGTCACGCGGAGGCGCAGATCTACCGAGCCGCGTCGCGGACAACCTCTTCTGGCTCGGACGCTACGCGGAGCGGGCCGAGGGGACGGGGCGCCTCGCACGCGCCATCGGGACGCGCCTGTCCGAGCAGAGCGTGACGAGCGACATCGACCTTGGCCTCGACCTGCTCTTCCGCGCGATGATCGCGCAGACCGGCATCGTGACGGCACCCACGGGCAACGGCACGACCGAGCAAGCCCGCACGAGCCTTGTTGGCGCGGGGGAGAGAGCGCTCGCCGCGGCCATCTTCGATCTCGAGCCGGGCGGCACCGTGCGCGCCGTCGTCGAAGAGGCGTACCGCGTCGCCCGCACCCTGCGCGACCGCATCTCGGGCGACATGTGGCGCGCGCTGGTGCAGCTCAATCACGACGTCCACGAGCGCCCCGCCGTGGCCGGCCCCCGCGCGCTCGGCGAGACCTTGACCCTGGTCAATCAGATCTTGCTCGCCCTCGCTGCCTTCAGCGGGCTCGGGATCGACAGCATGTCGCGCGGGCTCGGGTGGCGATTCCTCGACGCGGGCCGCCGGCTCGAACGGGCGGTGCACATCGTGACGCTGCTGCGAACGACGCTCGCGACCGCGAGCCCCCACGAAGGGCCTATCCTCGAAGCGATCCTCGAAGTGGCCGACAGCTCGATGACGTATCGACGGCGCTACCTGGCCACGCTGCTTGCGGCCCCCGTGGTCGACCTGCTGCTCGCGGACGAGACGAACCCGCGCTCGGTCCTCTACCAGGTGCGCACCCTCGGCGATCACCTCGACGCGCTACCGCGCGAACCGGGGGCTCCGCGATCGCCCCAGCAGCTTTTGCTCTACGAGGCGACCGCATCGATCCAGCTCGCGGACGTGAACGCGATCTGTACCCCCGGCGAGGGCGGCGAACGCCCTCGCCTCCTTGCGCTCCTCGATCGACTCGCGCTCCTCTTGCCCGAGCTCTCCAACTCGCTTTCGGGCACGTACCTGAACCATGCGTCGAATGTGCGGTTGCCGCGCGAGGACGACGACCAATGAAGCTGCGGATCGTCCACGCCACGACGTACGAGTACGCCGACCCGGTGACGACGTCGCACCACGGCGTCCACCTGACGCCACGCTCGGGTGACGGCCAGGTCTGCCTCTCGCACGACGTGACGGTCTCGCCGCCCCCGCGCAGCATTTACGAGCGCACCGACTACTTCGGCAACCAGGCCCGCTCGTTCAGCCTCCACGAGCCGCATCGCTCGCTCCGCATCGTGGCGACGAGCGAGGTGCTGCGCGACGATCGGCGCCAGCTCTCGCTGTCGCCACGGTCGCCCTCCTGGGAAGACGTACGCGACCGACTCGCCCGCGACCGTCGGCCCGACGCGCTCGCCGCGTACGGACTCACGTTCGCCTCGCGCTACGTCCGGCCCGACGGGGAGCTGCGCGAGTACGCGCTACCGTCGTTTCCGCCGGGGCGCCCGCTGCTCGAGGCCGCGCGCGACCTCACCCGGCGAATCCACACCGAGTTCAAGTACGACCCTGGCGCCACCGACATCTCCACGCCGCTCAGCGAGGTGCTTCGGCAGCGCCGCGGCGTGTGCCAAGACTTCGCCCATCTGGAGATCGGATGCCTGCGCGCGCTCGGACTGCCCGGTCGGTACGTGAGCGGATACCTGATGACGACACCGCCGCCTGGCAAGGCGCACGTCTTCGGCGCCGACGCGTCGCACGCGTGGGCGTCGACCTTTTCGCCGAACGTGGGCTGGGTCGACTTCGATCCGGCCAACGACGTCGTGCCGTCCGACCGGCACGTCACGGTCGCCTACGGCTGCGACTTCGGCGACGTGACGCCCGTGCGGGGCGTCATCCTCGGCGGCGCGAGGCACTCGCTCCGCGTCGAGGTCGACGTGGTCGAAGTACCCGAGGCGTGAGGCGTCAGGTACCGCCGGCCACCAGACGCTCGAGCCGCGCCCGGACTTCTCGCCTGGCGTCGAGCAGGCGGCCCTCGATGACGAAGTCGCCCTCGACCTGCCGCTTCGACGAGTGGACCTTCACCCGCACCTTGGCCGGCGGAAGCTCTTGCAGAGCGCCCTCGAGGCACGAGCCCGGCGGTGACGACACCGTGGAGCGCAGCACCACCGCGTCGTCGCGGAGCGCGACGAACCGCGCCTCCCCTTCGCGTGTCCAGCGGACGTGCGTCATCGTCGCGCCGCGTCCCGGACGGCCACCCGGGCGTCACGCGCGGCGTCCTTCTTCGCAATGTCGGCGCGCTTGTCGTGCTGCTTTTTGCCGTGGCCCACGCCGACCTCCACCTTGACGCGGCCCTCCTTGAAGTAGAGCTGCATTGGCACGGCCGTCGCGCCGCCGCGCGCAAGCTCGCGATGAATCTCCTCGATCTCCCGGGCCTTGAGCAGCAGCTTGCGCGAGCGCCGCGGCTCGTGAGGGAAGGCGCTCGCTTGCTCGAACGGCGCCACGTACATCTGCTTCAGCCACGCCTCGCCGCGGTCGACCTGGATGTATGCGTCGCTCACGTCGACCTTGCCGGCCCGCATCGACTTGACCTCGCTGCCGACGAGGACGATCCCCGCCTCGAACCGCTCGTCGATCGCGTAGTCGAAGTTGGCGCGGCGGTTTTTGACGATGACCTTCGACTGGCTCTTGCTTGCCGCTTCGGCCCGAGCCATCAGCCGCCGTCCGCTCGGGGCAGCTCGTCGCCGTCGTAGGGGAGGCGGAACGGCGGATCGTCCTGCTCCACGCCGATGCGCTTCTCGAGCACCGCGACGCGCTCGCGCAGCGCCTCGTTTTGCTGGGCGAGGGCGCGGATCATGTCGCTCACCGGGTCGGGCAGGTTCGCGTGGTCGAGGGCGGCGTCGAAGCGCTGGCTCTTGGGGACGATGACGCGCGCCGGCACGCCGACCACCGTGGCGGCGGCCTCCACGTCGCTCACGACGACGCTCCCGGACCCGATGCGCGCGCCGTCGCCGACGTGGATGGCGCCGAGGACGCACGCGTTGGTGCCGAGCACGACGTTGCTCCCGACCTGCGGATGGCGGAGCTTGCGATCGAGCGTGGTGCCCCCGAGCACGACGCCCTTGTAGAGGATGCAGCCATCGCCCACCGTGGCCGTCTCGCCGATGACGATGCCCATGCCGTGATCGATGACGACGCGACGGCCAATCTTCGCCGCGGGGTGGATCTCGATTCCGGTGACGAAGCGATTGGCGTGCGCGAGCACGCGGGCGCCGAGATTGACGTCGTGCGACCAGAGGGCGTGCGCCGCACGGTGGAGCCAGAGCGCATGAAACCCCGGGTAGACGAGGGCGACTTCGAGCGACGAGCGCGCGGCCGGGTCGCTGCGCCGGAAGGCCTGGATGTCCTCGGCTGCGAGCGCGAAGCCCTGCAGGACCCCGCGCACCAAGCCCGCCAAAATTGCCATGACTTGGGCAGCTTAGCACCCGGCCCAACTGCGCTACCCTTGCGCCCGATGACGACCGAACCGCCCGGGCGCGCCGCGCCGCCCGCCGCTGCGCTGCTTCCGCCGCCGCGCCTCCGCAAGTGGCGACGCGTGCGATCGACGCGTGTGGCGCAGTTTCGCATCATGGACATCTCGCGCGTCGAGCTCGAAGACGCCGACGGGCGTGACCGGGGCGAGGTCTTCACGATCGAGTGCCGGGACTGGTGCAACGTCGTCGCGGTCACGCCCGACGACGAGCTGGTGCTCGTGTGGCAGTATCGCTTCGGGACCGACTCGCTGTCGCTGGAGCTCCCCGGCGGCATCATCGACGCCGGCGAGACGCCCGAACGGGCAGCCCTGCGCGAGCTGCGCGAGGAGAGCGGTTACGAGGCCGACGCGGTCGAGTCGTTGCTCGTCGTCGAGCCGAACCCCGCCATGCAGAACAACCGGTGCCACACCTTCATCGCGCGCGGCGCGCGGCGGACGGCCGACGTGAAGTTCGACCCGCAAGAGGAGCTGGAGACGGTCCTCGTGCCCGTGGCGCGGCTCGGTGCGCTGCTCGACAGCGGCCAGGTGACCCACGGCCTGATTCACGGCGCGCTGATGACGTTCTGGCGGAGCCTGCAGCGATGAGCGCGTGGACCGAGCTGGAACGGCTCGTCGTCGAGCTCGAGGAGCTGCAGCGCCGCAAGGTGATCGACCTTGCCCGACGATTGCTACCCGGCCTGACGCTGGAGGACGTGCGCAACCCGCACGACTTCCCCGAGCTATCGGACCCGGACTGGCAATACGAGGACGGCATTCTCACCGGCATCCAGAGCGTGCTCGCCGCTCTGCGCGCGCGGATCCGCGAGAGCGATCACGACACGGTCGGGCACGAGGCGCCTGGCGCCGAGCGAGGACGTGGAGCCGTACGGTGAAACGCAAGAAAGCGCCGCCCGGCCCCTTCGAGGCGCTGCGTGCGATCAAGCAGAACCTCGAAGAAGAGGAAAAGCGCAGGGCCACCGCCATGGGCAAGCCGGCGGCACCGAAGGCGGGCAAGGTCGCCCGCGCGCTCGAGCCGCCCGCTTCCGGGACGGCCGACCCCGGCGGGGTGGAAGACGAGGCCCTGCTCATGGCCCGGCTCTTCGCCGGCGTGAAGCCGCTCGACCGATCCCGCGCCGCGCGCCATCAGCCTCCCGAAGACCGCGTCGACCCCGATCGCTCGCGCCGCGCCGCGGACGAGGCGCAGCGCGAGGCCGACGCGGTGCACGAACGACTCAAGGCGCTCATCGAGGACAGGGCCCGCTTCGAGGTCGCCGACGACGGCTTGCACCTCGAAGGGCGCCGCGTCGACCTGCCCGTCGACACGCTGCGCAAGCTGCGAAGAGGCTCGTTGCCCATCGACGCCCGTCTCGACCTGCACGGCCTGACCGCCGCCCGGGCGCGCGAAGAGCTCGACGCATTTCTGCGAACGATGCGCGCGAGGGGCGAGCGCTGCGTCCTCGTCATCCACGGCAAAGGGGAGCATTCACCCCGGGGCATCGGCGTCCTGCGCGGCGAGATTTCGGCCTGGCTCTCGCAAGGAGCGGCGAGCGACCAGGTCGCGGCGTTCGCCACGGCGCGCTCGGACGACGGAGGCGCCGGAGCCGTGTACGTCCTTCTCCGACGGTGAGGGTCGGCGACTCACTTATCTATGGACGAAACATTACGTCTTCCAACTAGTCACAGGGCTGGATCACAAGATTTCGTAGCTTCGCAATCGTGAAATCTTCCCCCCCGCCATCGTTCCGACCTACACCAGTCCCTGCCCCCCACCGTCCTCCTTCGACCCCGCCGCCCCGCCACCCCTCCCCTTCTGGCACCTCGTACCGGTCCCCCTCTACGCCACCCCCGCGGCACGAGGACTTCAATGGCGCGAACGGCAAGACCGTACACTTTCGGCCGGCGCGACTGAACGCGGTCGACATACCCGCCGGTTTGTCGTGCCGCTTTCTTTGCGACGGCGTTTTCATTGGACCGTTGCCGATTCTCGATCTCAGTGCGAACGGCTTCGGCGCGTCCGTTCCGGCCACCATGGTCCTCGCCCCAGGCAGCGCACTCGAGTCATTCGAGCTTCTCGCCGACGGATCTGCCATCTGGTCCGGAGAAGCGACGGTGGTTCGAGGGAGCGACGAGCGCATCGGGGGGCGCTTCACGTCGGGACTGCTCGACCTGCACCACTTCCGGCTCGGTGCGACGTTGGACAGCCGCCTCGCGCTGCTGCGCGATCAACGCGAATCGCTCCCCGCGCCCTGGCGGGCGGCGGTCGCCGACCTGCGTCAGCTCCTCGAGGACGCCAAGTTCGAGATGGAGGAGCTCGAGCAAGCCGAGATGCACGACCCGCTCCGCGTGGGCGACGAAGAGACCGAGCTTTTCACCCGCATCCGCGCGCGCTGGGGGAGCGAGTTCTACGCGGCCGCGTCCGAGCTCCACGCGATGAGCAAGAGCCTCGACGATCGCTCCGCCGTCTTGGGACGCAGCTATGCCGCGTCGATGTTGGCGCCTCTCGTCTTCCCCTGCCCCATGCACCGGCGAGCCTACGAAAAGCCGCTCGGCTACGCCGGCGACTACCGGATGATGGAGCTCTGCGCAGCGCACGAGCTGGCGGGGGAGGGCCTCTACGGGCGCTTCCTGCACTCGATCGCCCAGAACTACACGCTGGTGCAGGCCGTACGCGGGCGTACGGCGCTCATGCATCGGGCGGCACAGGAGGCGGTGGACGCCGAGGGCGAGGGCCCCGTGCGGATCCTCGCGCTCGCCGCCGGTCCGGCGCTCGAACTCCGGCGGATGCTCGAGGAGGCCACCACGTTGCGCCGCCCCGTCGAGCTCATTCTCATCGACCAGGATCGGCAAGCCCACGAGAGCGCTCACCGTCAACTTTCGCGCATTCTGCTCGAGCGCCACCACGGGACGCTCCCGGTCACCATCCAGTGCCTCCACTTCTCCGTGCGTCAGCTCCTCAAGCCGCAAACGCCGGACGACGTGCGCATCGCCCAGGAGACGCTGGCCAACATCGACCTCGCGTACTCGGCAGGCCTATACGACTACCTGCCGGAGCCCGTCGCGGCGTCGCTGACCCGTCTGGTGTTCGGCCGATTGCGCGGCGGCGGACGGCTGCTGATGGGCAACCTCATCGAGACCCCGGACAGCACCTGGATCATGGACTACGTGCTCGGCTGGCCGCTCGTCTACCGCGACGAAAAGACGTTGCTCAGGCTCGCCGACGGGCTGTCGCCGGCGCGCGCCACGATCACCCGCGACACGACGGAGCACTGCCTCTTCCTCGACGTGGCGAAGCTCACTTGCCCGTAGCGACGCTCGGGACGGGCGAGACTTGCCCGGCGTCGGCCCACTCGCTCGGCAAGCGCGGGGCCCGCAGCGAGGGGAACGCGGCCTCGACGACACCGGAAGGAGGCGGACGGCTGCTACGCCTGGCCACCAGCGCGGCGTCGCCGAACGTCCACGATCCGGCGAGCGTGCACGACGACAGAGCGAGCGCCAGCTCGGCCGCGGTCGCGTAGCGGTTGGCTGGGTTCTTCTCCAGAGCCCGCATGACGACTGTCTCGACGTCGGTCGGCAGCTGGCGGCCTAGGATGCGCGACGGCGGTGCCGGGCGATCGTGCACGTGCGCGTAGATGACTGCTCCCGCCGATTCGGCCTCGAAGGGCGGCTTGCCGCAGAGCAGGAAGTAAAGGACGGTCCCGAGGCCGTACACGTCGGAACGCGCATCGGCCACCTGACCGGTCGCCACCTCGGGCGAGATGTACGCCGGCGTGCCGAGCATGGAGCCCGTCTGAGTCATCGTGACCTCGGCGTTTTCGACCTTGGCGATCCCGAAGTCGAGCACCTTGACGAAGTCGTGCTCGCCGCCAAGCGACGTCAAGAAGAGGTTCTCCGGCTTGACGTCGCGGTGCACGATGCCGTGCTCGTGCGCCTCTCCGAGGGCGCGCGCCGCCTGACCGACGATATGGACGACACGGGCGGGCGTCAGGGGCCCGAGGCGGGAGACGTGCTCGGCCAGTGTCTCGCCTTCGAGAAGCTCCATCACGTAGTACCAGAGGCCGTCTTCGGTGGTCCCGTAGTCGAAGACTCGCACGGTATTCGGGTGCACGAGCTCCGTGGTCGCCCGGACCTCGCGCTCGAAGCGCGCGAGCGCGTTCGAAGACCGCTCGATCGCGTCGGGACGGAGGATCTTGACGGCAACGTCGCGCTTGAGGCCGGGGTGATAAGCGATCCAAACGTCACCCATCCCTCCGGTCGCGAGCCGACGCTTGAGGCGATAACGGCCGAGGTTACGCGCCTCGAACACCTGTCTGCGCAGCGACCAGACGATGTGGCCGCAGATGACGAGCAGGACATACGTCGACAGGACATAAGCGAGGTTGATGACGAGCGTCGCGACCGCCGCCGCGCTGTGGAGCTGGGCGTGCATGCTGGTCGAGAAAGCCGTGGCGCTGAACAGCAGGAGAAAGAACGAGAGCACCGGCACACCGGACATCACGAGCCCCCGTTTCCACGGGTCCTGCAAGGTGACGGTGCGAGCGAGGAGGACGACGCAGAAGCCCGGGACATACGGGCTCTCCAGGCCACGAAACTCGACGCACATGAGTGCCATGCCCACGGCCGCGGCCGTGTACACCACGACGTCGAATGCCCGCAGTGTCCTCTCGGTGAGCAGGACGCGTCGGTGCACCTGGACGAGGACCACCAGCATGACGGCCAGGGCGGCCAGTCGCACGGCGGCGAAGTATCCGAGGTGACCGGCCTTCAGATATCGGACGACGGCGAGATCGATCAAAAAAAATGAGCTCCACATGACGGAGCCCACCGCCAGCGCCCGGCGGAAGCCGAGCTGCATGGCGATGAGATCTTCGCCGCGCGCTACGTCGCGCCCCAGGGCACCCACCGGATCGGAGCGCCGACCGGACGCGACCGCAGTGTTGATACCGCTCGTGGGCGCGCCGCTCGCGAGCTCTACACAAGTTTTCAACACCACGACATCAAACGCTTACATGGCAAGGACGGCAACCTCGGACGTTTGTGCAGTGTGCACATGGCCCACCTCCGTGAAGGATCTGAAACCGTCACGACACACACCGAAACGTTCGGGCCCTCCAATGTGGCGATGGTCCGGACGGATGCTTACGAATCGGCAACATCCCCATTGCCGTCGCGCACCGCATGGGGCTCAGCCGGGCGGGGACAGAATCCCTTCGCGCAACAGCATTTCCCCAACCGCATGGAACGCTTCACCTCGCCACGTTTGCACGAGGTGACCGCCGACGACCCTCAGCAAGGGCACGTCGAAGTGGCGCGCGAGCCGCTCTGCGTGCGCAATCGGCGTGACGCGGTCCGCCTCGGCGCCGACGATCAACATCCGCTCTTTCGCGACGAGGCCCGGGCGGGCGAGCGGGCTCACGACGCGATTGGCCGCCTCGAGCGCGTCGTGTTGCTGCTCCGCGCGCTCTCCTGCGCCGAGGCGGCCCTGATCGCGCGCGAAGTCGGCGATCGATGCAAGCGGGATCAGCGGGACGGCGAAGCTCAGATCCCGCTCGAGCGTCGCGAGTAGCGCGGTGGAATAGCCCCCCAGGCTCATCCCCATGACGCCGACGCTCGGCGCGCCGCGGTCGCGCAAGATGGCCACGAGCGAGCGCAGGTCGGCGATGACCTGACGGAATCCCTCGTTGGTGAGAGCCGGATCGCCACCCGGGAAGGGCGGAGCGCCGCCACCGGGACGAGCCCTCACGCCATGGAACGGCAGCACGGTGACGGCGACGTCGAGGCCGCGGCGATTCAGCCAGCGGATGGGCCACGCTCGCTCCTCGAACGCCCAGTGCCCGGACATGTAGCCATGCACCAGGATGGCGGCCGGCCGCGGCGTAGGCCCGCGGTAGAGGCGCGCGTAGGCGGTCGCGTTGGGCCCGGCGGCGCGGTACGTGCGCGGCCCCTCGGTGAAGAAGGGCGTGAAGGTGCTTGGCCACCAGAGCTCGAGGCACTCGCCCCCGCCGGAGAGCGTGCGGATACGCCGCAAGCGTGGGCTGACCGAGGGCGGCGCAGGAAAGAACGTCGAGGGGTCGGCAATCAGGGCCGGGGCGCCGTAGGCGTCGCGAATGCTTCCGAGCGCCGCCATGCGCTCTTCGTGACTGAGCGCCTCGGCCCGGGCCCGAGCGGCGCGGTTGCGCAGCTGGATCGCGGCGACGAAGGCGCGATCCACGGTGGACGCAGCGGAGCCGAGCAAGCGAAGGGCGATGGGATTCATCCGAGGCTGCCGCGGAGTCTAGCGTGAGGGCGAGAGGGGCGTGCTGCCACGACCGAGGCCATCGCGGGATGCGCCGCCAGCCTGCGCAGCGCGCGATGCAGCAGCGTCTTGCCCGGCTCGATCCGATGCCACGGCGAGGCGCCGCTCGGGTGCGGCAGCGCGATGACGTCGACCGAATGGCCGTGCCACACGGCGCGGCGCGTGGTCCCGACCACGTCCGCGAGCGGCGATTTTTCACCGAGCACGCGGTCGATGGCCAACGTGCCCACCGCGATCACGAGCTCGGGCTCGAGAATCGCCGCCTCTCGTTTGAGCCATGTCTCGCAGCGCGCCGCCTCTTCCGTGTCCGGTCGCCGGTCGCCGCCGCCGGGCGCCTTGCCGGGAAAGCAGCGCGCCACGGCGGCCATGTACACGCGCGAACGAAAGCTCTCCTCGTCGATGCCCATCGCGGACTGGAACCAGCCGAACATCGTGCGCCCCGCCGTCCACGCGAAGGGACGCCCGAACGAACCCTCGCGCGGCCCCGGCGCTTGACCGACGAGCATCACGCGGCTCACCACGGCGGGGCCGTGGACCACTGGACCTATCATGCGAGGGCAAGCGCGGCACGCGTCGAGCTCGACGTGAAGAACGCGGAGCGCGCGCACGTTTCCCCTGTCTCGGCCCCCGTTTCGGGCGCGCGCGGACTTCTTGCTCGGAGCCGCGACCATGCGAAGAGCCAAGGATGCGGCGGCGAGCGCCCCCGTCAAGCCGTGGTACATTCCAAAAGTTCCTCGAGGCGAAGGGCCGCCATGGTCGACAAAGTCAAAAAAATCTGGCTGGACGGAGAGTTCATCGACTGGGACGCGGCCAACGTCCACGTACTCACGCACTCGCTGCACTACGGTCTGGCCGCGTTCGACGGAATGCGCGCCTACCAGCGCACCGACGGGGGCACCTACGTCTTCCGGCTCCGCGAGCACGTCGACCGGCTCTTCGACTCTTGCAAGATGTGCCTCTTGCAGCCCAAGTTCACGCGCGAACAGATCATGGGCGTCTGCACCGAGGCGCTGCGGATCAACGGGATGACCGACGGCTACCTGCGCCCGATGGTCTTCATCGGCACCGGAGCGATGGGCATCTACGCCCCCCAGAACGCGGTGCAGACGGCGGTCATCGCATGGAAGTGGGGCGCCTACCTGGGCGAAGAGGCCCTGCGCAACGGCATCCGCGCCAAGATCAGCTCGTTCGCCCGCCACCACATCAATGTGAGCCTGTCCAAGGCCAAGATGAACGGCCAGTACACGAACAGCATCCTCGCCAAGCGCGAGGCCAAGTTCGGCGGCTACGACGAGGCCATCCTGCTCGACGCCAACGGCTACGTGAGCGAGGGCTCGGGCGAGAACATCTTCGTCATCCGCAAGGGCGTCATCTACACGCCCGACCTCTCGTGCTCGATCCTCGAAGGCGTCACGCGCGACACGGTCATCACGCTTGCGCGCGAGATGGGGCTCACGGTCCAGGAGTGCCGCATCACCCGCGACCAGCTCTGGCTCGCGGACGAGGTGTTCCTCACGGGCACGGCGGCCGAGATCACGCCGGTGCGCGAGGTCGACAACCGCGCCATCGGGACGGGCACCGTCGGCCCTATAACGGCCAAGATCCAGGCTCGCTTCTTCGACGTCGTACGCGGCAGCGATTCCTCGCACCCCGAGTGGCTCACGCGCGTCTGACGCCGGGCCGAGGCGCGCAGGCGACCCGCCCCTCGGCGCGCCTGCTCATGTGGGCGTGGCGGCTGCTCGCGTGCGCAACGGGCGCGATGCCCGCGTGCGCCGCGGCGCAGGATCCCGTGCCGGCCACGGCTCCGGCGGCGACGCCGCACGACGACCTGACGGGCCCTTTGCCGCGATACCGATCGAAGCGCCTGCACCTGTCGCTTCCTCTGCCCGACGGCCACGCGTGGCGCATCGACGATCACTCGCAGCCGGAGCTCGTCGCGACGCATGCGGCCAGCCGCTCGCGCGTCTTGGTGTCCGTGTTCAACGCGGGAGCGCTCGTCGGACGTGCGCAGTGCGAGGATCTGGCCCGGGAGCGCAAGCTCGTCCCGGGCGGCGAGCTGCGTCCCCTGGAAGACGAGACGACGTTCACGCAAGGCACCTTCGACACGCGGATCGAAGTCGCGCTGGCGCCGCAGGGGCCCGAGGGGGGACTACGCGGCCACGTGCTCGCGTTCGGCGGTTTTCTTCGCAAGTGTTACGTGTTCGTCTATTCGACTGAAGTGAGCTCCGCGTCGGACGAGTCGACCCTGGCCTCTCGCCTGGCGCTCGCGCGATCGCGGGTGCTGGGTGGCCTGGAGCTCGACCCGTTCGATTCGGTGGCGCGCGACTCCGAGGCCGGGCCCTCGACCGTCCGCCCCTCGCGGTGAACGATGCGGCTCCTCGCCGTCTGCGTGATGGCGCTCCTGTTCGGCTTCGTGGGGTCGATGCCCCTGGCCGGGCCGATCGCCATCCTGGTCATCTCGCGCGCGACGCAGGGCCGCTTCGGCGAAGCTCTGCGCGTCGGCCTGGGCGCGGCGGTGGCGGAGGCGCTCTACGCCGGCCTCGCGTTCTGGGGCTTCACCGCCTTTCTGGCGCGGCACGCCATCGTGGTGCCGATTTCGCACGGGGTGACAGCCGCGGTGCTGCTCGCGCTGGGTACTCGATTCATGTTCTGGAAGGCCGACAGGGCGCAAGGAAAGCCCCAGAACGGCGCCGGGACGCTGTTCTTCGGGTTCTCGATCTCGGCCATCAACCCGACGCTGCTCCTCACGTGGAGCGCGGCCGTCGCGTTCCTCGCGTCGTACGGGCTCAAAGGCGCATCGCCGATCTACGCCGTACCGTTCGCGGTCTCGGCGGGCGCGGGGATCGCCGCCTGGTTTTCGCTGCTCGTGGCGCTCTTGCGCCGGTACCAGGGCAAAGTGCCGGAGCGGGCGCTCACCTGGACGGTGCGCGCGCTCGGCCTGGTGCTCGTCGTGCTGGGCGTGGTCTCGGGCGTCCGGCTCCTGCGATGGCTCGCGGGGCACAGGTAGGGGCTCGATGAGCGACGAGACTCGCCGGCTCTCGCTTTCGCTCCTCGCCGACCGCGCGCACTACGAGCGCGTCACCCTGGCGATCGCCGAGGCACGGACGTCGGTGTGGATCGCGACCGCCAACGTGAAGCAGCTGATGATCGAGGCACCGATCGGTACCCGTGCGCGGGCGCGCGGGCGCTACGTACCCATCCTCGACACGATCCAGTCGCTGGTCGATCGCGGCGTCGTCGTGCGAATCTTGCACGCCGCGCCTCCTTCCGGGCCCTTCCGACAGGAGCTCGCGGCGCGGGCGGATCGCTTGCCGGCGCCCCGGTTCGAGATGCGCGCGTGTCCGCGCGTGCATCTGAAGATGATCGCGGTCGACGGCGCGTCGCTTTATCTCGGGAGCGCCAACTTCACCGGCGCGGGGCTCGGGGCCAAAGGCGATGGACGTCGCAACTTCGAGCTCGGGATCCTGACCGACGACGAGTGGATGCTCGACGCAGCACAGGCGCGGTTCGACACGATCTGGCGCGGCGGAGAGTGCGGGGCATGCAAGATGCGCAGAGAGTGTCCGGCCCCCCTCGATCTTGTGCGGCCGCCCCGCGGGACGGCAAAGCCGGCACGGAGCGGAGCTGCCTCCGCGCTCACCCCCCGAGCTGCACCGCCTGCCCGACCCAGGTCGGCGCGACGCACGCCTCGATGAGGAAATCGGCGACGTCCGCGCGCGAGATCGACGACGGCACGCGCTCGATCGCGGCCGTCTTCTTGTACCGGCGCCGCGCGGGGCCGTCGGTGAGCCGGCCCGGACGTGCGACCACCCATTCGAGGCCGCTCGCCCGAACCTGCTCTTCCTGGCGCGCGTGGTCGGCGAAGGGCGCCTTGAGGAGGAAGTCGGCCACCACCAGGCGGAGCACCGGGTTGAGCAGGGACCTGCTAGGCCCCGTTCCGAGCGCGCTCAGGACCGCGAGCCGTTTGACCCCGAGGTCTTTCATCGCCTCGATCGCGTAGCCGGTGCCCAGCGAGAAGTAGTTGGGCGTTTCCCGGAGCGCGGAGAAGCTCGTCGCGGACGCCGTGATGATCACCGCGTCGTGGTCCGCGACGGCGGCGCGCACCGAGGCGGATTGGTGGAAGTCGCCCGTCAGCTTTCTGAGCTGAGGGTGCTCGAGCTCCAGCTTCTGTGGGCTGCGGGCGAACGCCGTCATCTGGTGTCCCTGCTCGAGCCCGGCGCGCACCGCGAGCGCGCCCGTCCCCTGGGAAGCACCGAGGACGAGAATGCGCATCATCGATGCGATGCCCGCCCCGAAGGTCACGTTGTGTGGAGCGCGGACGTCGCGACCGGCCCACACCGAGGGCCAGCCGACTCAGTGATGGAACATCAGATAGATGATGATGAGAACGGGGATGGGGACACCGAGAAGCCAGAGAATTCCGTAGCGCATGACGGGCAGAGGTGAGCAAGGCGCGAGCCAGCGCGCGCCGTGGGTCGCCAGCGTGGCTCAGGCCGCTACGGGCCACGACGGCTCCGCGCTCACCGAGTGCCCTCTGCGCACGATGTCGTGCGCGAAGCGCAGCTTTTCGTGTACGGGCGCGGAGAGGCCGAACGGGTAGGGATCGATCAGGCCCATGCTCCGGTTGAGGGCGTTGAGAGCGACGGCCAAGGCGCCCCAATCACGCAAGGTGGTCTCGTAGTCGCCGTCGTTTGGTTCGGACCCGAAAGGTTCACATGCCCCTCTCTTACAACCCTCGCGCCAGGCCCGTGCCTACGGCTTGAGGTCGGCAAGCACTTCGGTCGCGTGCCTGGACACATCGACCTCGCGATACACTTTTTTGACGATCCCGTCCGGACCGATCACGAACGTCTGCCGCGTCTCGAACGACGTCCCACCGTGCGACTTCAGGGGGACGCCGTACTTGGCTGCGATGGCCCCGTCGGGGTCGCTGAGCAGCACGAAGGGGAGCTTCCAGTGCTCGATGAACTCCTTGTGCGACTCGGCGTTGTCCATCGAGACGCCGATGAGCACGGCCCCCGTGGCCGCGAGGTCTTGCCACGCGTCGCGAAACGAGCACGCCTCCTTGGTGCAGCCGGGCGTCTCGTCTTTCGGATAAAAATAGACGACGATGGGCTTACCGCGGAAAGACGAGAGCGTGACGACCTTGCCGTCGTAGGTCGTCGCCGTGAAGTCGGGCGCCGGCTTGTCCGCCATCACGTCGGTCTGCCCCGCCCCCGAGCTCACCGGAGCCGCCGCGGAGGCTACGGGTGATGGCCCGGAAGCCACCGGCGCGGTGACCGACGCTGCAGGCTCCGACGCCCCCGGCGATGCGGGCCGGCTGCACGCCGCCAACATCGAGGCGAACGCGGTGGCAAGCGCGGTGAGCGGACGCCGCATCGAATGGCCTAGCGCGGCGGAACGCCCTTTTTGGCGAGCAAGTCGCCGAACGTGAAGCGAGCCTCGGCCTTGAGCTGCTGCCGGTACTGCTGGTAGGCGCTGCGCTCCTGGTCGTCGCTCAGCGCCTTGATCGAGAGCTTGATCTCGCCGCGGCGGGCATCGATCTCGATGACCTTGGCGTCGATCATCTGGCCCACGTGGAACGACTTGCGCAGCTCGGTGCCGCGCGGCGTGCCCGTGCCCGCGGCAGTCACGTAGCCGCGCGCGTTACGTCCCGTCACCCCGAGGATGCGCACGACCAATCCGCCGACTTCGATCAGCTCGATCTTGGCCTTGACGCCCTTGTGCGGCAAAACCTTCTGCGGCGCCTCGTCGGCTGCGGCGCCCTGCGGCGCGGGGTGCAACGCGATCTTGTGGTTGTAAGGATCGACGTGGGCGACCACGACGTCGAGCGCGTCGCCGACCTTGACCACCTCGTCGGGCGTCTCGATGCGCTTGATCGAAAGGTCGGCCGTGTGGAGGAGGCCGTCGATGCCCGCTTCGAGCTCGATGAACGCGCCGAACGGCTGGATGCGCACCACCTTGCCCGCGTGCCGGGTGCCCGCCGCGTACTTCTTGGCGACCGCCTGCCAAGGGTCGGGGATCGTGGCCTTGTGCGAGAGCCACACCTTGCCCTTGTCGTCGACTTTCATCACGACGACGCTCGTCGTCTCGCCGACCTTGAACACGTCGCTCGGGCCGTCGGCGCGGTTGTGGCTCATCTCTTGGAGAGGAACCAAGCCTTCCACGCCTCCGACATCGACGAACGCGCCGAACGCGACGACGCTGCGCACCGTGCCGTCGACCGTTTCGCCCACCTTGAGCTTGGAGAGCGCCTCGGTGCGAGACCGCTTGGCCTCCTCTTCGAGCATCGAGCGGCGCGAGAGGACGACGTCGCGTCCGCGCTTCGCGTACTGCGTCACGGTGAACGGGAGACGCTGCGCCACGAGGTGCGAGAGGTCCGATCCGAGACGCAGCTCGACATGCGAGCCAGGCGCAAACGCGCGAAGGCCGTCGACGTCGACCTCGATCCCGCCCTTGATGACGCCCGTGACCAGGCCCTCGATGAGCGCCTTGTCGTTGAACGCCTTCTCGACGGCGGTCTTGGCTCGCTCGTAGCGACGCGGGTGATGCGTCAGGACGACGAGACCACCACGAGCTCCGTCGTTGTGGACGACGCCGATGAAGTCCGCGCCCACCTCGAGGATGACACGGGGGACCTTGGGGTCTTTGGGCGATTCGGTGGGCGCGGCGGACGCAGGCTCGCCCTCGAGGGAGGCTGCGGCTTCTTCGGGTGGCGCCACGTGCGCGCGTTGGGCGGGGGGCGCGTCGATGGGAGCCTCGGCGGGCGCAGCCGCCGGTTCCGAGGCCTCGGGCGCGGCGGCTCCTTCGACGACCTCGGGCTGCTGCCCCGGTAGATCCGAGCCGTCGATCCCGACCGCGGCCGGCGCCGCGGTGGCCTCGGATGTGCTCTCGTCGCGCGGGGCCGGCGGCGCCGCGCCGGAGTCCTCGTCGGAGATGAGCATCTCGCGGCGATCGAAGATCGCGTGCGCCTTGCCCGGAATGTCGATGAGGATGGCGTCGTCGGTGATCGCGGTGATCTTGCCGAAGACGATGTCGCCCCCGTTGACCGGCGGGCGCTCGCGCGGCGGGCCTGGCTTGCGCTCCTTGCGTTTGCCTTGCTTGTCGCCCGGCCGGGCCGCGGGCGCCCCGTCGGCGACCGACGCGTCGGCGCCTTCGGCAACTGGTTCGCCGCCGGCAGCAGCGTCGGCCCCGGCAGGCGCCTCGGCCCCCACGACCGCCGCACCGTGTTTCTTCCGGCGGCGGCGGCGGCGGCGCTTTTTCTCGCCCGTGGCCGGCGATGCGCCATCGGCCGCGGCGGGTTCGGCGCCCGCGTCGTCGCCTTCGTGCTCGTCGCCGTCTTCGGGCTCGGCGGCGTGCTCGCCCGCCTGCGCGTCCGAATGGCCACCGTCGCTCGTGCCGTTCGCCGTGCTCACCACCGGCTCCGCGGCCGCAGTCGACGACGCGAGCGACGTCGCCGTGTCGGGCGATGCCGGTGACGGCGCGGTCTCGTTCTGCGTGGAATCCGGGGTGGTCATGGTGAAGAGGCGCGAGAGCCTAGCGCAAAGTTTCCTGCATTTCCCGTCAACTCGCGGTGAACGTTGCCCCCTCAGGCCGATACGGAGCGTCTCGACGGCGCGGGCGCCGCCCGATCCGACACCAGATCAGCCGCGAGCCCATGCGAGGCGAGGCGGTTCTGATAGTAAAAAATCAGCCGCGTGTCAGTGAGGACGAGGTTCGACCCGCGAGGCTCTAGCACCGGCGTCGTGTGATAGCCGCTGAAAGCGCGCAGGGCCTCGTCGAGGATCTCGCGCCCACTGGCGCGCGCGAGCCGCGCGCCGAGCACGATCCGCCCTCGCTCCTCGAGCTCGCGCGCGCGGTCGCGCAGCTTCTCGACGCTGGCCGCCAGCTCGGCGCGGGAGACGACCACGTCGTCCTGCGTGCGGAGCAGCGCGAAGATGTCGGCCGTGGCGTCGCCTCGGCGGCGCTTTGCCGAGGGGCCGACCGACTCGCGCAGGCGCTCGAAAGCGCACGCAGCGACGAGGTGCGTCGAGAGCGCCACCGTGTCGCGCGAGAAGGCGTCGACGATCGAGTCGCCAAGCTCGCGCGTGTACTGGGCGTCGCGCAGCGGGTCGTGGCCGACCTGGCCTTCGCCGTCGGTCAGGTACGAGAGCGGATCGATGACGTGGCCATGCGAATCGTAGGACGTACCTTCTTCGTCGACCTGGTTGCCGAAGCAGTCGAGCGGCTGGCTGAACCGCACCACGCAGCCCGCGTCGAGCCCGAGGAGCTTGCGCATGAACGCCGCGATACGGCCAGGGCGTGTCGACTCGTCGTCCTCGATGATGTAGCGGTGCTTGCCCTCCTCTTGAAGGAAGTCGCCGACCAGCGTTTCGGCCTCGAGCGTGAGCAAGTAGTTGATCGTCGCAGGCACGAAGAAGACGCGCCGCATCTCGCCGCGCGCCGCGGTGCGGCCCATCGCCTCGACGCCCGTCCCCGCGAGGCCCAGCTTGAGCTTGCGCTCCACTGCCCCGGAGCGTGAGCGTGTCCCGCCGGGGAAAAAGAGCGAGTGGTAGCCGCGCTCGAGCACGATGCACGAGTAGGCCTTCAGGACCTCTTTGTAGATGCCGTGCTTCAGGCGGCGATCCACCCGGTAGGCCCCCAGGTTGTGCATGAAGTAAGACAGCACCGGGTTGGTGAAGAGGTTCTTGCCGGCGCCGTATGTCGCCGGCGGCAGGCCCACGCGCTCGAGGGCGAAGCCAAAGACGGGCGAGTCGAGGTTCGACAGATGGGTCGGCACGAAGATCACCGTGCCCTTCTGCGTCAGCGCGCGGATCCGGCCGATCGGACCATTGACGATCACGCGCCCGTCGAGCGCTCGAAGATCGAAGGCTCCGCCGAGGTTGCGCATCGTTTGCATCGGCGACATCAGCATCCCGATGAGCGGCGCGATCGTGCGCGAGGCGAACTTGTACACGCGCGGATCGAAGTTGCCGGCCACGTCGCGCGCGTAACGTTCGACCACGTCGCGCACGTGCGCGATGCAATCCGCATCGCCGAGCCGCGCCAGGGATCGGGCGATGGTGCGCCACTCGCCCAGCGGGATGACGTCGTCGACGGCGCTCGACTGCTGGCGGCGCACCTCGAGGAAGGCGGCCTCGCTCAGCAGCAGCCGCGGGTCGCCGATCGCGCCGCACGCGCGCACGACCACGTCGGCGATGATGTCTTCCTTCGCCTGGTTGAAGCTGAAGATGGGCGGCGTCGCCACGATGAACCTCTCGCGCGCGGATCGGCCGGGCCAGCGGCCCGCGTCAGGACTCCTCGAGGGGCAGCACGGCGACCCCTTCGATCTCTACGAGCGCGCCCGGTTCGAGCAAGCCGGAGACTTTCACCAGGCTCATCGCCGGGTAGTAGCCGCCCATGCGGGCGCGCCAGCCCTCGCCGATTGCCTTCTGAGCGGCGCGGTACTTGTCGAGGTCCGTCACGAAGGCCAAGAGCTTGACGATGTGCTCGGACCCTCCGCCCGCCGCGCGCACGACGTCGATCACGTTGTCGAGCGTGGCCAGGAATTGCGTCGCGAAGTCCATGCTGACGATGCGGGCGTCTTTGTCGAACGCCACCTGACCTGCCACGTGCAGCGTGCGGCCCGCGGCGCAGAGCACGCCGTTCGTGTAACCGCGGGGCCGAGGAAAGTGGGACGGGTTGATGAGCTTCTTCATGGCCTGGGTGCTCTTTCGACGTTTACGCTCGAAGGAAGGCGCGCGCTAGTGCGCCCGCGGCGTGGCCGCGCGGCGAAGGCGGTCGGCGATCGCCCACCAGCCTTCGCCGGCCGGCACCCGCTGCACCACGATGGCAGAAGCGCCCGCGTCGTCCAGACCGTGCAGGGTGTCGTAAAACCGACGGGCGTAGAGCGCGGGAGCCTCGGGCAGGACGCGGTGCACGACGCCCGCCGTCGGGGGCGGCGTGACGCCGTACACGACCAGACCGACGGGACCCGCCCCGGGCCGCCGCGAGACCAGCTCCTGCGCCGTTCGGCACGCGGCGTCCCAGGATTCGGCGACTTGCAGCGGGGCGCGGGGCGTGTAGTGGCACGCGTCCATGCCCGGCGAGGCGCGCGGGGCGTCGGGGGCCGCCGATTCCCCGGGGGCGTCGACGGCGATCCCCGGCAGGACGCGCCGTAGCTCGGCGAGGCCGAGGGCGCCGGGCCGAAGGACGCGCGGCGTCGGGCCGCGGACATCGACGACGGTCGACTCGATGCCCTCCTCGCAGGCGCCGCCGTCGAGGACGAGGTCCACGGCGTCGCCGAGCTGCTTGACCACGTGCGCCGCGGTGGTCGGTGAGAGGCTTTGGTACCGGTTCGCGCTCGGCGCGGCGATCGGCTCGCCGAGGGCCGCGAGAAGCGCGAGCGCCACGGGATGCGATGGCGCCCGGATCGCCACCGACGCCCCACCGCCCGCCAGCGACGCCGGCACGCCAGCCGCTCGCTCGACGACCACGGTGACGGGCCCCGGCCAGAACGCCTCCGCGACGAGCGACGCCGCGCGAGGCCACGACGACGCGAGCGCCCGCGCGTCGCCCTCGCCCGTCACGTGGGCGATGAGCGGGTGATGTGCAGGCCGGCCTTTGGCGCGAAACACCCGCTCGATGGCGCCCTCGTCGGAAGCGCGCGCGCCCAATCCGTAGACGGTCTCGGTCGGGAACGCGACCAGCTTGCCCTGGCGCAGCGCCCGCGCGGCCTCTTGTATCCCCGCCGCGTCAGGGCGCGCCGGGTCGAGGACCAGGACTCGCGGCATGTCGGGCAGGAGCGGCATAGCCCGCATCATTTCTGCTTGCCATCCAACCCCCCATTGGGGTTTAGCCGGGGGTCCCATGACCCAATCCATCCGCCCTCGCTCGTCATCCCCATCCCGCTCCACCGGCCTCGCCGCGCTCGCGGCCGCGCTGTCGCTCCCGCTGGTCCTTCAGGCCTGCGGCGGAGGCGAAGCGCCGCCGCCCGCCGCTCCCCCCGCTCCGTCGGCCAGCGAAGCCCCGAGCGCTGCCCCTTCGGCCTCCGCGTCCGCGGCTCCGTCGGCCGCAGCTCCAGCCGAGACTGCGAGCGCAGCGCCCGCGCCGCCGCCCGCTCCCGCGACGCCTGCCTCGACCAAGGTCACGACCAAGAACGACCCCGCGTGGGCCGGCTGCCACCAGAGCTACGAGGCGAAGAACAAAGAAGTGGGCAAGGACGTCGCCGCGATGGCCAAGGCCTGCGCGACCATCACGAAGATGAAGGAGGTCGGCAAGCCCTTCAAGGGCAAGCAAGCCGACAAGGATCCGCCGCAGTCGTTCCCCCTCAAGGCCAAGGCCAACCACTGCTACCGCGTCTATGCGCAGGCCGCGGAGGGCATCAAGGATCTCGACCTCGCCATCAAGGACTCGACGGGCGCCATCGCCGGCGAAGACTCGAGCGACGATCCGAGCCCGGTCGTCCTCGAGGACGGCGCCGTGTGCTTCAAGGAAGACGACGCGGCCACCGTCATCATCTCGGTCGGCATGGGCTCGGGCGCCTACGCCGTGCAGGTCTGGGGGGACTAGAGGCTATTCGTGCCTTAGGGCGTCGATCGGGTCGAGGCGGGCCGCGCGGCTGGCCGGGAGGAACCCGAACGCGACGCCCGTGGCCCCGCTGACGGCGAGGCTGATCCCGATCGCGAGGGGGCTCAGCGTCATGTGCCACGTGAGGAGCGCCTGCAGCCCGGCGATGGCGAGGCTGCCCGTGAGCACGCCCGCGATCCCGCCCAGCACCGACAGAACGACCGCCTCGACCAGGAACTGGGTGCGGATGTCGCCTTCGCTCGCGCCGATGGCCATCCGGATGCCTACTTCGCGCGTCCGCTCGGTCACGCTGACGAGCATGATGTTCATGACGCCGATCCCGCCGACGATCAGGCTGATCGCCGCCACGAAGACCAGGAGGTCGGTGAGGATGCCGTAGATGTTGTCTTGCAGGTCGGCGAACTCTTTCTGCGTGCGAACCGCGAAGTCCGCCTCGCGCCCCGGCTCGAGGTGGTGGCGTTGCCGCAGGATGGCGTCGATCTGACGGACGGCGCTCGTCGTCGTCTCCGCCGAGCTGGAAGAGGCCATGAGCACGCCCGCGAAGCCCGGGGGCGTATGCATGACGCGCGCGCGGAAGCTCGATGACGGCATCAAGATGAGATCGTCCTGATCGAGCCCGAACGGCGCTTCGCCTTTGGCCGAGAGCACGCCGGCCACACGGTACGGATAGCGGCCGATGCGGAGCCTCCGCCCGATCGGGTCCTCGGTCCCGAAAAGGTTGCGCGCGACCGTGGCACCGAGCACGACGACCTTGGACTTGGTCGCCTCGTCGTGGACGTCCCACATCGCGCCGCGCTCGATCGGCCAGTTTCGCACCGTGAGGTACGCCGTCGTGGTGCCCGCGATCTGGGTGCTCCAGTTCTGGTCGCCGTAAACCGCCTGCACCACCGCGCGCAGCACGGGCGTGATCGACACCACGCTCGTCGAGTCGCGCAGGATGGCGCGGCCGTCGTCCTCGGTGAGGCGCATGCCGGAGCCCTGCGCTCCGCGCGCGCCGGAGGCCTGCAGCGTCTGCGGCAGGATGATGATGAAGTTCGAGCCGATGGCCTGGATCTGCTGCGAGACGTGCTCGCGGGCCCCCGAGCCGAGGGCCGTCACCGTCACGACGGCGGCGACGCCGATGAGAATGCCCAGCACGGTGAGCGACGCGCGCATCGGGCTGCGCACGACTGCCCGCAGGGCGAGCCGTCCACCGTCGAAGAGCGCGCGCAGCACCGGCCGGCCTCCCCTCTCCTACTCGACCCGCAACGCGGCCATAGGGTCGAGCTTGGCCGCCCGATACGCCGGCAAGAACCCGAAGAGGGTCCCGATGGCGACGCTGACCGTGACGGCCACGCCCAGGGCCTCGGCGCTCGGCACCATCCCCGACGACAGGAGCTTGCCGATGGCGATCGTGATCCCGCTGCCCACGACGATCCCGAGGACGCCGCCGACCATCGTGAGCACGATGGCTTCGACAAGGAACTGCACCAGGATGTCGCCCTCGCGTGCGCCGATCGACATGCGGATCCCGATCTCGCGCGTACGCTCGGCGACGCTCACGAGCATGATGTTCATCACGCCGATGCCGCCGACGAGCAAGCTCACGCCGGCCACGCCGAGGGCCAGCGTCGACAGGGTGCCGAGCACCGCGTTCGTCGTCTGACGAAGCTCGGCCTGCGAGTTGACGATGAAGTCCTCGCGGCCCGCCTCGACGCGGTGGCGCTGGCGCAGGATGCCCTCGATCTGCGCCTTGGCGCGCGTGGTCGTCTGATCGCTCGTGGCGCTGACGAGGAGCTGGTCGGTGCGGCCGGGCGCCGTGTGCATGACGCGTGCGCGGAAGCTGCCGATCGGCATCATCACCAGGTCATCCTGGTCGTCGCCGAAGAACGACGTGCCGCGCGCCGAGAGGACGCCGATGATGGTGCAGGGAGATCGGCCGATGCGCACGGTACGGCCCACCGGATCGGCGTTGCCGAACAGGTTCGTCGCGACCGTCTGCCCGATGACGCACACCTTGGCCTTGAAGGTCTCGTCGCTCTCGGTCCAGAGCGAGCCGTTGGCCACCGTGTAGCGACGGATGGGGAAGAACGAGAGCCCCGTGCCGATGACGGTCGTCGCCGAGTTCTTGTCGGCGTAGACGACCTGGCCCTGCGTCGAGAGCCACGGCGCGACGCCCGAGACGCTGACGGCATCGCGCGCGATCGCGCGGCCATCGGCCTCGGTCAAGCGACCCACACCTTTGCTCTTGGCGCCGGAGGCTTGCGTGGGCGACGCCGTCACGTAGAGCGCGTTGGCGGCCACGCTGTCGATCGCGTTGCCGATGGAGTCCGTCGCGCTCGACGCCGCGGCCGTGACGACGACGACGGCGGTGATTCCGATGAAGATACCGAGGACGGTGAGCGCGGCGCGCATCTTGTTGCGCGCGATCGCCCCGAGCGCGAGTCGCAAGGCCCCGAGCAGCGTGGCGATCACCGCGCCCTCCTGCGGAGGAGCATCATCAGCCCCCAGCGCACCGGGACCCCGGCGGCAAGAGCGGCGAGCACGGCGGCCGCGCGGAGCGGCGTCCACGTGAACGCGTCGCCCGGCGCGGTCACGTGGCCCGAGAGCGCGAACCAACCGAGGAGCGGAATCGAGATGGCGAGCAGCGCAAGCGTATAGATGCCGGAGACGACGCCGGCGCGCCGGGCTTCGAGCGGGTGGCCCTCGACACGGGCGCCGAGGCGCGCAGCCGCGAACGCCTCGAGCAGGAGGCTGCACGCGGCGGGCGCGGCGACGTTGTGGACGCCGAGAAGCGCGTCGACGCCGATGCCCAGCACCTGGCCGGCGACGGTGGCGCCGAGCATCGCCGCATACACGAAGGCGAAGGGCGACCCGGGGGCGAAGAAATCCTCGGCGGCGGGTGAGTCGTCGTCCACGTCAGCGCCTCGGGTTGAACGTCGTCAGGAGCAGGTACCGCAGCAGCACGAGGCACGAGGTGCCCACGAATACCACCGCCGCCAGCACGACGGGCCCGTGCTGGGCCCCCGCGAGGACCGCCGTCCACAGGCCCTCGGACATGCGGGCGGGCAGCGGCAGGGTGAGCATGGCCGTGAGGACGATCCCGATCGCGCCGCCCGAAACGGCGCACGTGTACCAGAGCGCAGCGCGCACGCGCTGATCGCTCGTCGCCGGGCGACCGAGCTCCCGGCGCATCCAGCGCGCGCCGGCCCACGCCTTGGTCACCTCGCCGAACAGGCGCGCGAACCAGACGCCGCGGAGCACGTCGAGCTCGAGAACGAGCCCCACGTAGGCGAGCGCGAGCCCCATGCCGAGCAGCTCGCCGAGCCACATCACCGGGTACGTACTGAGCGGGACGGGCCCGCCCGTGTGCGCCGCCGTGGCCGCCTTGGTGTCGGCACGCTGGGCCGCCGCCGCCGAGTCGTCGGGCCGTGGGAGCGCGGCCAGCTCCGCCGCCGCATCCATGGGCCGCTCCTGGCGCACGTCGCTCACGATCTGCCCGTCGCGCATCGTCACGACGCGCGACGCGCAGGCCGCGATATCGCGCTCGTGCGTGACCAGGACGATGGTGATCCCCCGATCGCGGTTCAGCGTCTGCAGCAGCGCCAGCACCTCGAGGCTCGTCCGCGTATCCAGGTTGCCCGTGGGCTCGTCGGCGAGGAGCAGCGGCGGATCGGTGACCAGGGCTCGCGCGATCGCCACGCGCTGCTGCTGCCCGCCGGAGAGCTGGTTGGGCGTGTGATCGAGGCGCGAGCCGAGGCCCACGGACTCGAGCGCCCGGGTCGCCCGCCGCCGCCGCTCGCGCGCGCTGACGCCGCGGTACTGCAGCGGCAGCTCGACGTTCTCGAGCGCCGTGGTGCGCGAGAGCAAGTTGAACCCCTGGAAGATGAAGCCGATGACGCGGTTGCGCACGATCGCGCGCGAGTCGCCCTTGCGCGCGCCCACGTCGAGCCCCGCGAGCACGTACGTGCCGCGCGTGGGCCGGTCGAGGCACCCGAGGATGTTCATCATCGTCGACTTGCCCGAGCCGCTCGTGCCCACGATGGCGACGAACTCTCCGTGCGCGATCGCGAGGTCGACCTCGCGCATCGCGCGCACCAACGTGCCGCCGGTGTCGTACTCCTTGGAGACGCCGGAGAGCTCGATGAGAAGCTCCTGCCCCTGCGGCAGCGCTGCCGCGGCCACCATCAGAACATCCTTTTCTTCTTCTTGTCGTCGGCGTCCGTCTCGTCGGTGACGACCTTGGTGCCGAGCGGCAGCGAGGGATCGCGGACCTCGGTGGAGACGCCATCGGTGATGCCGATGTTCACGAGACGCATCTCGTCCTTCTCGTCGCCGGGCTTGTCGCTCGTCAGCACCCAGATGCGCGCCTGCCCTTTGGGAAGCGCGGGCTCCGGGGGCTGCGGGACGGGCTTGCCGTCGGGGCCGAGCGGCGGCGTGGGGCGGAAGCGAAGCGCGGCGTTGGGGACGCGCGGCACGCCGGGGGCTTCGTGCGTGCGGACGGTCACCGTCGTGGTCATGCCGGGGCGCAGCTTGTCGCCGCTGTTGTCGACGTCGACGACCCCCGAATACGTGACGACGCCGGACACGTTGTTCGGGCTAAACCGGATCTGCGACACCTTGCCCTTGAAGATCTCGCCCGGAAAGGCGTCGACGACGCAGTCGGCGTCCATGCCCTCCTCGATCTTGCCGACGTCCGCCTCGTCGACGTCGGCAAGGACGCGCATCTTGCGCAGGTCCTGCGCGATGACGAAGAGCACGGGCGCCTGGAAGCTGGCGACGACGGTGGCGCCCGGATCGATCCCGCGCGTGATGACGATGCCGTCGACCGGGGAGTAGATCTTCGTGTAGCCGAGGTTGGCCGTGGACTGGTTGAGCTGCGCGGACTGCGACTCGATCGCGGCGCGCGCACTCAAGACCGCGGCGAGCGACGCCTCGGCCTGGGCCTGGGCCGCCGCGTAGTTGCCGCGGGCGCTGTCGAGATCCGCCGCGCTGGCGAGGTTTTGGGCGAAGAGCTTCGTCGCGCGGTCGAAGACGACGTGGGCGATGTCTTCTTGCGCCTTGGTGCTGGCGGCCGACGCCTTGGCTTGCTCGAGCTGGGCCTTTTGCGCGGCCAGATTGGCCTGCTGCGCGCTGACCTGCGTGCCGTAGATGAGCGGGTCGATCACGGCGAGCACGTCGCCCTTTTTGACGACCGAGTTGTAGTCGACGAACACCTGCGTCACGCGGCCGTTCACCTGCGCGCCGACGGTGACCTGGAGAAGTGGCTGCACGGTGCCCGTCGCTTGCACCCGTTCGGACACGTCGCCGACGCCCACCGACGCCGTCACGTATCGCGGGGGCGGGAGTGGCCGATGCGTCGCCGCCCACACCATCCCCCCCCCGATGACGACCGCGATCCCTCCGGCAAGCGCGGCGCGCCGGACCCAGCGCCGGGCCCCCTCTTCCGCGGACAGAGCCTTCTTGAGCTCTTCGGTAACGGCGACGGTATCGGTCATCGGATAGGCAGGGGGCGAGACCCTAATAGTGACACGATGTTTTAGCGGACCGCGACGTTTCGACCATCCGGCTCCGGATAGCCCACCTACATCCCGCCAATCCGCGGGGGCCCCGCGCCGGGACGGAAGGCCGCGGGGCCGAGGGGCCACCAGGCCCCCCCCGCGGTCTCAACTCCTTCCCTACATGCCGTTGACAAGGGGCGATGGACGCGTAATCTCCCGCGCCCCATGGTCTCTTCCACCCAACAGCACACCCGCATCCGCAAGCGGAAGATGACGACGAACGGCAAGCGCAACAAGCGCGAGCGCCGCGCGCTTGGCACCCCGGCGTTCCCGGTTCATATCGAGGGCTACGACGCCAAAGCC
>Ga0302325_10001150_pt1 | contig 68859 bp, 64 predicted proteins | sample Palsa_T0_2_FD_201948 | JGI IMG/M metagenome (GOLD analysis project Ga0302325, IMG submission 201948) | Peat permafrost microbial communities from Stordalen Mire near Abisko, Sweden - Palsa_T0_2 | ecosystem: Environmental > Terrestrial > Soil > Palsa > Peat permafrost | place: Sweden: Abisko...
CTTTACTCCCGTTCCCTTCTCCGGGACGGCGTCATCGTGACGGTTGTCAGCGACGACCCACAATTTACAAATACCCGTTGGGGATTTCAGCCGATCGGTTCTTCGGCCCATGCCGATCAGTCAGCGGCGGCCCGGGCACTCGTGCTGCAGGAACTGCAAGCCACACTTCATCGTGACGACCTGCAACTGCAAAAAGACGAGGCCGGATGCCCTATCGTCCTGGCCGGCGGCCTACCGACCGGCATCCCCGTATCCCTGGCTCATCACGACCATTATATCGCATGGTCCTTTAACTATTGTCATTAAACACTTACTTCAACAACGATGGCCGCTCGGTGATCTCATGGTACTTGATCACGTCGGCGGCATAGTAGTGGATGACCATGCTCTTTCTTGTCATGCCGGGATTGAGGATCGGCATCCCGCCGTGGATGAGATTGGCATGCCAGATAAGCACATCGCCCTTATGCGCGATAAAGATCTCCTTTTCCAGCTGTTTCTCGCGGATGGTTGCTTCGATCCGGTCCTCATAGTCCCCATAGTCTTTTCGCCCGAGCCGCAGGCTGTTGGAGCCTTCATTGAAGTCTTCATTCAGCAGGTAGGGGAGACGGTGACTACCGGGATAATAAAAAAGTGGGCCGTTATCGGAGTTCGTGTCCTCCAGGGCGATCCAGACGGCGATCAGGTAGCCAAGAGGGTAAGTGGTCATGTGGATGCTGTCTGAATGGGCGCGTTGACTGCTGCCCCGGATGAAATTGATCGTCTGAAAAGGTAGGACGGTTTTGTCCAGGATGAAGCTGAGTACGGAGACAAGCCGCTTGTCGTGGGTGACGGCCAGGATGGCCCCGGACCGGCGGTTTGCGAAAAGCAGTTTGTTGTCGTGGGTGGGAGAAAGCTTGCCCCGGGCCACCAGCCGTTCTGTTTCCTGTTGGATGGCATCGGCCTCCGCGGGGCTAAAGCAATCCTTCATGATCAGATAACCCTTGTCGGACCAGGAGAGCAGGGACTGCTGCACGTCGGCGGGGAATACGGCAAAGTCGGGCCGGGTGGGCGCCAACTCGCGGGAACTGCCGGCATCCAGCCAGGCGCGGGACTGTTTATCCGGGAAGTTCCTGCTTGAAATGGAGGCTACGACCGGCTTATGGATCTGGTATCTTTTGTAGGCGGCTCTGTTATGGGAAAGACTCCTATAGTGCAGGAGGTTGTACACCCAGTGGAAGAGCTTATATTTTTTCAGATTGGCCATCTTAGCGCGACTTGACCTTACCGGGATTTTGCCGGACAAAAGCCTCCCAGCTGCCGGAGCTTTTTTTGCTGGCCGTCTTCCCGGTCTTCTCTCCACTGTCCGCCAGCAAGGCATCCGTTCGGTACTGAAAATAATGACATACCGCCACAGCCAGTGCATCCGAAGCGTCATAGGCTGGCAGATCCTCTTCTAACAGCAGGATCCGCTGCAACATTTTCCATACCTGTTCCTTTTCGGAATTGCCATTGCCCGTGATCGATTGCTTGACTTTTTTGGGGGAATATTCGGTGACGGGGATGCCCGCCTGCATAGCAGCGGCGATGGCCACGCCCTGGGCCCTGCCCAATTTTAGCATGCTTTGCACGTTCTTTCCAAAGAAGGGGGCTTCGATCGCAAAATCTTCCGGACCGAACCGGCCGATCAGATCCCGGACCTTCTGGTGGATGAGTTGCAGCCGTGTGTACCCGTCTTTGCTGGTCGGCAGCCGCAACACACCCATTTCGATCAGGGTAAGTTTGTCGCCGGCGCATTTGATCAGGCCAAAGCCCATGACGACGGTTCCGGGATCGATTCCTAAAATTATTTTAGATTGCATCGCGTTGAACAAAAGTATCAAAATAATAGTCAACTATATAGTTGGACCGCTGGTATTCCTCCTGCTGGCGGCTTTTATTTACTGGCAGATCACCCGTCAGCACAATTGGCGCGAGTCTATTCATGAAGTGTTGTTAGCCGTGAAGGGGCCACAGCAGTGGAAGTTATGGGTGGTATTGGCGCTGATGCCGCTCAATTGGGGCATCGAGGCCCGCAAATGGCAGCTTGCACTGGGACCGGTCGGGGGCATCCGCTTCCGGAATGCATTCAAAGCCGTTTTTACCGGCGCCGCCGTGGCATCTTTTACCCCCAACAGGATGGGTGAATACATGGGCCGCATCCTTTATATAAAAGAGGGACACCGTACGCAGGCCATCGCCCTGACCATCGCCTGTAGCATGGCGCAACTGATGACCACACTGGTCGTGGGTCTGGCAGGGATTTTTTACGTCGGCCTGGCGCCGCACCGGCCGATACCGGGACCGATCCACTTACAGCTGGCATTGAACATCCTGCTGGGGATTGTGTTGGTATTACTGATAAGTTTAACATTTATTTATTTTGGCTTATCCAGAGTGGTGGATCTTATATTGAAAATACCCGGTGCAAAGAAGTATAAAGCTTATATAAATGTTTTGGAAAATTTCGACACAAAGAGCTTAGTTTGGATTTTGTTCTTATCTTTTGGCAGATATATTGTGTTTATGGCTCAATATTGCCTGGTGTTCCCCGTTTTTGGGATGAATGCCAGCGTTTGGCAGGTCGGTGGTGGCATGAGTGTTGTATTTTTGGTGATGGCAGTGGTTCCCACGGTCACCTTCCTGACGGAATTGGGCCTGAGGTGGGAAGCCAGTATTCAGGTGCTGGAATTATACAGTCCTAATACGGTGGGCATTTTTGCAGCCTCGTTTGCGATCTGGCTGATCAACCTGATCATACCGGCATTGATAGGAAGCTTGTTAATTGTAAGTATCAAATTATTCAAAAGTCGATGAGAGTTATTATTACGGTCTGTATCTTGTTGCTGACGTTAACCTTTCCAGTAATGGCCTGGGATGCCCAGGTTCAACACATTGACACCGCTCAACAACCTGGCGGATCCGGCACTCCGGGCGGCCCCGGCGGTGATTTTTGCAACGGTATCCGCAATACGGCTTTCCAGGCCGGGGAGTCCCTCACGTACAAAGTATATTATAGCCTGGCCGGTATGTCCGCCGCCGCCGGTGAGGCGACATTCAATACAAGCCTCGAGAAGTTCCAGGGAAAGCAATGTTACCATGTCATCGCCGAAGGCAAGAGCTATCACGACTTCCTGTTCAAGGTCCGCGATAAATACGAAAGCTATTTTGATACCGCTACTTTGCAGCCCTACAAGTTCATCCGCGATGTCAACGAAGGCGGGTACAAGACCTATGAGAACGTCACCTTCGTCAGGGCCGCTCATACAGCCATCACCAATTCCGGCGTTTACCCCGTCGAAGATTGCATCCAGGACGTCCTCAGCGCTACCTTCTACGCCCGGAATATCGACTTCAACAACCACAAACCCGGCGACAAGATCTACTTCGCTATGTTCCTCGACCGCCAGGTCTATCATCTCTATGTGCGTTACCTCGGGAAGGAGACCATCCGCACCCGGTACGCCAAATTCCGCACGATCAAATTCAAACCCCTGCTCGTCAAAGGAACGATGTTCGAAGGCGGGGAAAAAATGACTGTATGGGTAACCGATGATCCCAACCATATCGCCGTGCGTGTCGAAAGCCCCATCACGGTCGGCAAGGTCCAGGTCGACATGACCTATCACAGTCCTCCCCGCTACCCGCTCACCTCTTTAGTGGACTTGTAAAGTTCCGATGGGAAAAACCACAAAACCACCGAGTAAAAGCTCGACATTTATGGCAGCAGCCGCCTGGGCATCTGGAAGCGAGCCGTCCCCGCCGCCAACCTCGACTCGACAGTGCACAACTCCTTCCCCACTTCCGGCGATAGTATTACCTTTACGCGCGGCAACAAGCTCTTTGAACTGACCAACCACCTCGGCAACGTCCTGGCCACCATCAGCGACAAACGCTATGGCGTCTCCACCGATGACAGCACGGTCGTCTACTACAACCCCGAGCTCGTCAGCGCCAATGACTACTATCCCTTCGGCATGCTCCAATACGCCCGCTCCTGGACAGAACCGAACGTGGGGAACTACCGTTTTGGCTTCAATGGCAAGGAAAATGACAATGAGGTGAAGGGCGTAGGGAATTCCATGGACTATGGTAAACGAATCTACGATCCAAGAACTGGCAGGTTTTTGAGTTTGGATCCATTGACCCAAAAATATCCCGACTTGACTCCATATCAGTTTGCTTCAAATACCCCGATTGAGGCAATTGATATCGATGGGCTTGAAAAATATATTATCCATTACATAATTGAAAATGGATCAAGGATCATTCTTAGTCAAAAGACTGATAATTCTCCACAATATCAAGGCACGACTGTAATGGGTCAACCTGTTATTCCTAAAGTTGTACAATTTATTTTGGAAGATAAGAACGGCAAAGTACTAAGTGTTACAGGAGATATACCACTAAAGAATTACGGGAGTACTCTTTATGTGGGGCCTCTTAATCCAAAATACGGGCCAGAGGACGGAGCGGCACTCAATGGGCACGACAGATATGATTATCCTGCTATAAACATTTTGGATTTAGCAGCGAAGCATCATGATTTAGCATATAACCATGCCTACGCAGCAGGTTTTAGCGGTGCGCTTTTTGATTTGGCGACAATAGATGCTGATAAAAAACTTTTAGCGGATGCTCAAGAGGTAGTGGATATGTACTTTGCAAACCAAAAAGATCCTGTAAACAAACAAGATATTTCCGAAGAAACGTACAATGCTGCTTCAAATGTCGTAGACATTTTCACTGGAATTGTTACAGAAAAGGAAGCTAGAATCTTAATCAATAAAGCTGCGGGAGCAGTTAAATCGGCAGGTCAGACGGTAGAGAAAACGATATCTGATGTATCTCAGAAAGCTAAAGACGCTATAGATGGAGTGAAAGATTTTATTAAGGAAGGGTTGAATGAAACAATTCAAAGATTAACGCCTACAGCCCATTAATTTTATCAAGTGAATTACCTGAAAATTAGTATATTATTATTGTTGTTTTCATCCTGCGGTGGGTCAGGACATATAATGTTTTATGATTTTAAATATTCTAAATTTGCAGTTCAAAATGAACTTAATCGTGTGATTAATGAAGATTCAGGTTTTTCAGTGCCCAATAAATGGATTGATGCCTATAAAGTAGTCAATATAGAAAGTATGTTTGTGTATTTCAAGCGGGATCCCGAAGAAATGTATGAGATTGGTTTTACTGGGGATGCTGCAGTTTGGCAAAAATCTACTACAAGTAGGCTCGCGCTGGTGTATCAATTTGACGGTGTTAGATGGAGAAAGGAGAGCGAATTAAGCGGAAAAGAGGAAGACAGGATTACTAAACGATTTGAGGATGAAATTTTGTCTAAGATAAAATACAAATATTCTATCTCATATTGAACTTGATCTAAATCCCATGTATGCCGAGATAAAATTGTTTCAGTGACATTACTTACATGAACCCCGGCATCCAACTCCTCCAGGGCGACATCACGAAAGTGACAACCGACGCCATCGTCAACGCGGCTAACAGCTCCCTGCTCGGCGGGGGCGGCGTCGACGGCGCCATCCATCGCGCAGGCGGACCGGCGATCCTGGCCGAATGCCAGGCCATCCGGGCAAAACAGGGCGGCTGCGCAACAGGCGAGGCCGTCATCACCACAGGCGGCAGGCTTCCCGCCAAATGGGTCATCCATACCGTCGGACCGGTCTGGAACGGCGGCGGCCATAACGAGGCCGGCCTGCTGGCGAATTGCTACCGCAACGCACTGACCTTGGCCGTGGAAAACCACCTCAGCTCCATCGCCTTCCCCAATATCAGCACCGGCATCTACCATTTCCCCAAAGACAAAGCCGCGGCCATCGCTGTTGAGACCGTCAGCACCTTTCTGGCCAACGACCGCCAATTGCAACAGGTGGTCTTCGTTTGCTTCGATCGTGAGAACTATGAGCTCTATGCCGGTTTGTTGAAATAACGCCTTTATTGCGGCGCGAATGGGCGGCGCACCGCAAGCCTAGAGCTCGGCCAGGCGGAAGCCCTTGCCCGCGCGGATGCCCTTTTCAAAGGACTCGGGGATGCAGCATTCATGGACGGGATCGTGCTCAAAGAAGAGGACATAACCGCCTTCCGCGGCCTCTTGTAAAAAGGATTTTTTCTCCTTTAAGGTAGTCAGCGGGAACATGTCATAAGCCATGATATACGGCAACGGGAAATGTCCGGCCGAAGGCAGGAGATCGGCCACGAATACCAGGGTCTTCCCCTTGTAAGTCAACTGTGGCAGCATCATAGCGGCCGTATGCCCCTCGGACAACCTCACGGAAAGACCAGGGATGATGATGTCGCCGATCGTCTCAAGCCGTGTCGCGCCCGTCGCGGCCGCAACTATTCGCCCTTCATCGACAAACCGCAACTGCCCGCTCTCCTGTATAGGAAGGATATTCTCTTTTAAAAAGGAGGCCTTCTCCCGGTCATTGGGTTCTGTCGCCCACGCCCAGTGCCGGGAATGACTCCAATAGACAGCATTGCGAAAGGCAGGAACCAGCCGCTCACCTTCCCGGACGATACTGCCGCCGCAATGATCGAAGTGCAGGTGGGTCAGCAGTACATCGGTTATATCGTCGCGGTGAAAACCATGGGCGGCCAGCGATTTATCCAGGCTGTCTTCACCATGCAGCTCGTAGTGCCCCAGGAACTTCGCATCCTGTTTGTCGCCAATGCCGTTGTCCACCAGGATAAGTTTCCCGCCATCTTTGATCAACAGACAGCGCATGGCCCAGCTGCAGAGATTGTTGGCGTCAGGCGGCTGGATCTTGCTCCACATCCGTTTGGGCACCACACCAAACATGGCGCCGCCATCCAATTTGAAAAAGCCGGTATTGATGGTATAGAGCTGCATAAATGAAATTTTAAGAGATCAGGCGCAGAACGACAGGCAAAAAAAATCGGCGTTTAGGCCAGCGTAGCGGGTAATGCCGATTGTTTCCTTAACGCCGAAAAAAGCCAGGCCAGACCGATGACAAAAAATATGACCAGGAAGATGAGGGCATTCTTCATACTGCCGGTGATCTGGCTAACAAAGCCAAATGTAAACATCCCAATGACGATAGCCAGCTTTTCCGTCAGATCATAGTAGCTGAAATAAGACGCGGTATCAGTTGTGGCAGGCATCAGCTTGGAATAGGTGCTCCGGCTCAGCGACTGAACACCGCCCATTACAAGCCCAACGCCAAGCGCCAGCAGGTAAAAAGAATATTCTATTGGTTCCTGGTGTGGCGCCAGGTCCATTTTCCAACGCGATAGTTCCCCCTCCACATAGGCATCCTGCTTGTCAAAATTGGCGACATCCATCTGCGCCCTTCTGGCCAACAAGTCTTCCCTCTGTTGCGTCAACTCTGCGATCTTGTCGTGAAAATCCTTTAGGTGCTCCGCCTGGCCGGCCGTCACATATGCCGACACACAGATTAAGATCCAAAAGGCGACCACCCCCATCAGCACCCGGATATTTCCGAAACGGGTGGAGAGCTTGCTCATCCAGGTGGCCCCGACAATGGCCACCAGTTGGATCAGCACAATCGTAATGATCAGCTTGGTGTCGTCCAATTGTAAAAGGCTGCTGCCAAACAGGGTAGCCGCGGCCATCACCGTTTGCACACCGATACTGTAGAAGAAGAAACCGCGAAGAAAACGTTTGAGGACGGCCAGCTTCTTTAACTCGGCATATACTTTCCGGACTTCGACGAACCCGGCCCTGAAGACATTGGTTGCCGCCGTGACCTGTCTTTTGGCTTTGGGCAGGACGGCAAAGGTGAATTGGGCGAACCCGGCCCACCAGATACCCACAAGCAGAAAGTTCAGCCGCAGGCTCAAAAAGGGCTTATCCTTCATCAGTAGAACAAGTGCAAAACCGATCAGCTGCATTAGCACGCTGCCGATATACCCATAAGAGAATCCTTTGGCGCTGACGCTATCCTGATCCTCAGGCGCGGCTATTTCGGGCAGATAAGCATTATAGAAGACCTGGCTGCCCACATAACCCATCGAGGCCAGGATGAAACAGACAACGCCAAGCCCCACATTACTGCCATCGAAAAGAAAAAGCGCGCTGCAGCCCAATGCGCCCACATAGCAGAAAAACTGCATAAAACCTTTCTTATTTCCGCGGGTATCGGCGATGGACGTAAGGACAGGATAGAGCAACGCGATCACCAGGTAGGCCGCCGACATGGAATAACTATAGAGGGCAGCATTGTTCACCTTCATGCCCAGGAAGGGGATCGTATCGCTTCGGAAATGGTGGGCTGTAGCCTTTGTAAAATAGATGGGGAAGAACGTCGTCGTGATCACCAGGTTATATACCGAGTTAGCCCAGTCATACATGGCCCATCCGGTGATAACTTTTTTTGACGCCGTTTCCGTCATGCGATGATGCCCCTCCAGAGCAGGAAGAGCATGGCCAGGCCTGCGACGATCCTATAATAACCCCAGGGCTTGAACCCGTATTTTTTCAGGAAGTCAATAAAGAACCTGATCACGAGTATGGCGACAAAAAAGGTAACGATGCTGCTGAGCAGCATGATGGTCGCATGCTCCCGGTTTAGCATGTCCGGATGCTCTTTATGCGCATCCCACACTTTTTTTACGGTGGCAGCCAGCATGGTGGGAACGGCCAGGAAGAAGGAGAATTCGGCTGCCGCCTTGCGGGTAAGTTTCTGGCTCATACCCCCGATGATGGTGCAGGCGCTGCGGCTCAGACCCGGCAGCAGGATGGACAATACCTGGAAACAGCCGATCTTAAAGGCAACCCCATTGCTGACATGCTGTTCGTCTTGGATGCTGGGATTGGTGAACCACTTGTCCACAAAAAGGAAGACAATGCCGCCAGCGACCATCACCGTAGCAATAAAATAAAGGTTGTCAAGGGCCCGATCGATGTATTTGCTCAACAACGCCCCAAAAACGAGCGCGGGGATCACGGCAATGATCAGCTTGGTATAGAAATTAAGCCGGGAGAAATCGAAGAATTTTTTCCAGTATACCACGACGACAGCCAGAATAGCCGGCAACTGGATAACGATGTCGAACAGCTTCGCAAAGTCGTCATTGGCGTCGACCCCGATCATAGGGTTCACAAATTTCATGTGGGCCGTAGAAGAAATGGGAAGAAACTCCGTCAGCCCTTCTACCACAGCCTGGATAATAGCCTGAGCGCTTGTCATAATTGGCCTTTATTGACTTTCCTTCTTGTCCTTCCGGAAAATGGCGAAGATCTCTATCACAAAACCGCCCAGGATGAGGATGGGGGCGAGTGTTATCCGGGTAAAACTATATATTTCCTTGGGATTGAAAACGTTAGGGTCTTTGCTCTTGCCTCCGCCCATCAGGATCAGACCCAGGGCGACAGCGACGAGGCCGATCAGCATCCAGCGGTAATTCTCCTTGCCAAAGAGAGGGGTATTCTGGTGAGGATTGGTGCGGGCCGCCGCACGTGCTGTGGAAGGAGCTGCTTTTTTGACTGTTGCCATAGTGAAATAGGTGATTGGGCCTGCAATATACGGTAATCAGAGAATCCGCCAAAAAGGCCAGTTTTCCCGGCAAAGACCAAAGCCGAACACAGTTCGGCTGCCCGAAGGGCCATCAATACAAATCGTCCAGCTTCATCTTGAGGTATTTCACCACGCTCCGATGCGTACTGATAAACGAGATCCCGATACCCAGCAGGACGATGACGACAAACATCCCCGCCAGCAGGCTGTAGTCCCGAAGCGCCTTGATCTCGGGCAGCCATTGCTCCGAAGCGAAAATGATCCCTACTATGGCGCCGATGGCGATCACTCCACTGACGGCCCCGTTGATCACGGCCCTCAGGTCCATAGGCTTGGCGATAAACCACCGGGTCGCCCCTACCATCTGCATGGTCTTGATAAGGAAGCGGTTGCTAAACATGGCCAGGCGGATCGTGTTGTCGATCAGGACGATCACCGCTACAGAGATGAGGACCGTTATGACCAGCAGGATAAGACTGACCTTCCGGATCATGTCATTCAGGTTCGTGACCAGTTTCTTATTGTATTTGACCTCATCGACGGCAATATTCTGGCTAAAAGCCTCCTTGATCTTATTCAGCGAATCCGCATTAGCATACTCGCTCTTGATCCTGAAATCCACGGATGCGGGCAGCGGATTCTGATCCAACACCGCCATGAAGTCATCGTTGCCGTCACTCACAAAATGTTTGCGGGCCAGTTCCTTGGTCACATAGTCATAACTTTTCACGTATGGCTGCGCAGCCACATACTGTACAAGGGCCGCACTATCTTTCGGACTGATATTTTGCCGCACATACACCTGCACCTCAAGACTCTCCCTGAAATTATCCCCCAGCCGATTGGCATTGATCACGATCCAGCCCAGCAGTCCCAGCAGGAAAAGCACCAGGGAAACACCTACAATGGCCATAAAATAAGATGGAGTGGAACGCTTGGCATAGCCTTTTCCGAATTGCGCCATGAGTCTTGTAGTTTTATTGGGTTAGTCAGCTTCTTATCAACAAAAATAGCAGTTTAAGACCATCCAAGCCCGGTTTTGCCGGCAAATTCAACGGCTAATCCGTATTTTTGTCCTCCTTTTAACGATACATTGCCAGCATTATTTCGGTAGTAGACAAGCTTTTAACTTTTTCCCAACACGAGAAGCATTTCCCTCATGGAGTATAACTTTAGCGATATTGAAAAGAAATGGCAGGCACGCTGGATCGCAGAGAAGAGCTATAGCGTCTCCAACAACAGCACAAAACCCAAATACTACGTACTGGACATGTTCCCCTATCCCAGCGGGACAGGGCTGCACGTAGGTCATCCCCTGGGGTATATCGCCAGCGATATTTTTTCGCGCTACAAGCGGCTGAAGGGTTTCAACGTACTGCATCCCATGGGATACGACGCCTTCGGCCTCCCCGCCGAACAATATGCGATCGACCATGGCATCCATCCCGCCGTCTCCACGGACAACAACATCGCCAACTTCCGCCGGCAACTCGACAATATCGGCTTCTGCTTCGATTGGGACCGCTCCTTTCGCACATCCGACCCGTCCTATTATAAGTGGACACAATGGATCTTTCTCCAGTTGTTCGACAGCTGGTATGACAAGAGAAAGAACAAGGCCCTGCCCATCGAAGAACTGTTGCAGCACCTGGAAAAGGAAGGCAACAAGCATCACCCCTGCCCCGGCGACCTATCCCTCCGTTTTACGGCGGCAGAATGGGAAGGCTTTGACCCCCGGCGCCGCGAGGAGATCCTGATGAACTACCGCCTCGCCTATTGCGGTTACGGCGAAGTCAACTGGTGTGAGGCGCTTGGAACTGTTTTAGCCAATGACGAGGTCGTCAACGGCGTCAGCGAACGCGGCGGCTTCCCCGTAGTGAAGAAGAAACTCCGCCAATGGTATCTCCGCATCACCGACTACGCCGACCGCCTCCTCCAGGGACTGGAGACCGTAGACTATAGCGATGCCATGAAGGAGATGCAGACCAACTGGATCGGCAAGAGCTTTGGCGCCGAGATCGACTTTGACATCGTGGGCCGGGCCGCCACAGAAAAACTACGCGTCTATACCACCCGTCCCGATACCCTGTTCGGCGTCGACTTCATGGTCATCGCCCCCGAACACACCCTACTCAACACAATCGTCCCGCAGAAGCACCGCGCGGCCGTAGACGAATACCTGGCCTACGTGGGCAGCCGCAGCGAAAGGGAACGCATGGCAGAAAAGAAGATCACCGGCATTTTCACCGGCGCCTTTGCGCTCCATCCGTTTAGTGGAGGGCATATTCCCATCTGGACTTCGGAATATGTATTGGCGGGCTACGGCACGGGCGCGATCATGGCCGTGCCCTGTGGCGATGAACGGGATTTTAAATTTGCCCGTTTCTTCGACCTGCCCATCACCAATATTATCGGCGAACATTTCAACGGCCTGGAGGCCAACCCGACCAAGGAAGCCATCCTGCAAAACAGCGGCTTTCTCGACGGCCTTGTCATGAAGGATGCCATCCTCATCGCCATCCACCACCTCGAAGAAAAAGGCATCGGGACCCGTAAGGTCAACTACCGGATGCGCGATGCCGCTTTTAGCCGCCAACGCTACTGGGGAGAACCCTTTCCCATCGAATGGCAAAACGGTATCGCCCGCCCGCTTGACGCCGCCGGCCTTCCCCTCGAACTGCCCTACGTCGAAAAATATGGACCCGGCCCCGAAGGCGAAGGCCCGCTGGCCAACGTGCCTTCCTGGACCGAACTGCACCTGGAGACCAACACCATGCCTGGCTATGCCGGCAGCAGCTGGTACTTTCTGCGCTATATGGACCCCCACAACGACGAGACCTTCTGCAGCCGCAAGGCCTCCGACTACTGGGGACAGGTTGACCTCTATATCGGTGGTACAGAACATGCCGTGGGTCATCTGCTCTATAGCCGCATGTGGACAAAATTCCTTTTCGACCGAGGCCAAATCGGTCATGACGAACCCTATAAACGCCTGGTCAACCAGGGTATGATCCAGGGTAGCAGCCGCTTCGTCTACCGCCTGGAGCTGAAAGGTAAACCATCGGAGATGGGGCACGGCAAGGCCCCCGGATCGAACACCCCGCTTTTCGCTTCCGCCGGCATAGCAGCCATGGCCGGGACCCCGGAGGGACATTCGCTGATTGAACTGGCCGTGCGCGAGATCTTTTCTGACCCCTCTTTTGAACTGGAGTCCGTCGTCATCTCCGAACTCCATGTGGACGTCAACATCGTCGACGGCGTAGAACTCGACCTCAAAGACTTTAAAAAATGGCGGCCCGAATATGCCAACGCGGAATTCATCCTCGAAGAAGACAAATACATCTGCGGAGTCGAGGTCGAAAAGATGAGCAAGCGGCTCTACAACACCGTCAATCCGGATGACCTCGTCGCCCGTTACGGCGCCGACACCTTCCGCATGTACGAGATGTTCCTCGGCCCCGTTGAACAAAGCAAACCCTGGGATACCAAGGGCATCGAGGGTGTCCATCGGTTCCTGAGGAAACTCTGGCGCCTCTTTTTTGACGAGACAAAGGGTAAGATCTGGAAGACGGACAAACCTTCGGACGAAGAATGGAAGACCATCTACCGGACCATAAAAAAAGTGGAGGAGGCTACCGAGCGCTTCTCCTTTAACACGGGCGTCAGCGCGCTCATGATCGGCGTCAACGAGCTCACCGATTTGAAATGCCACAAAAAGGAAGTGCTGGAGAAACTTGTAGTCATCCTGACGCCGTATGCCCCGCACGTGGCAGAGGAACTATGGCTGCAGCTCGGCAATGCCGGGTCGGTCCTCGACGCCGCCTATCCCGCCGTGGACGAAAAATACCTCGTCGAGTCCGCCAAGAACTATCCGATCGCCATCAACGGCAGGACCCGTCACGAGCTCAACATCGCCCTCGACGCGACCCAACAGCAGGTGGAAGCCATAGTTTTGGCCGACGAAACAGTAAAAAAATGGCTGGAGGGGAATACGCCGAAAAAAGTCGTCTATGTAAAGAACAGAATGATTAATATCGTTGTATAAAAGAAGATAACTATCTCAGCGCTCGCCACCATACTGCAAAGGCATATCGCCGAATACCACCCCGTCGTGCCCTTCGACTCGACCAGGGATCAGTTGTATCGGTTTGACTTCACCGAAAACAATTCCAGCCTTTCTCCCGCCGACATCGCGGACACCGAACGCTTTGCCTGCTGGATCAACAAAGCCCTTCAACAAAACAATGCCCGCTATGGCATCGGCGGCTACGATGAGCACAGGACGCTCTATGCCCGCAGCAAGCATTTCGACCGGGCCCTGGCCGCTGCAGCCGAGCCCTCCGTCGGACCGTTGGCGCCCCTCAGTCCTGGGCGCCCGTCCGACTGCCGTGGCCTCACCAGCGAAGCGAATCCTGGCGTTGCGAGCGGCGGCTTAGCCGCCGAGCCCCGCCGCCTCCACCTGGGCGTCGACATCTGGGGGCCCGCGGGAACAAAAGTGATGGCGCCGCTTCCGGGGATAGTGCACAGCTTTGCCTTTAACAACAATGAGAGCGATTACGGCGCCACGCTCATCCTCACACACAACCTTGACGGTACCGGCTTCCATACACTATATGGACATATCTCCCTAAACTCGATAAAAAACCTTTACGAAGGTCAACGCATCGCAAAAGGAGAAGTGATCGCCGAATTCGGCATGCGCTATGAGAATGGCAACTGGCCACCTCACCTGCACTTCCAGCTGATCGCCGATATGCAGGACTGGAAAGGCGACTATCCCGGCGTCTGCCGGTTCTCCGAACGACAGCAGTGGCTGGACGGCTGCCCCGATCCCAATCTTATGTTGCAAATGTATTGATCAGACGCAGTACGAAATTTGATCAGAAATTTGAACAATTTAGTACGGCAGAAAGGGTGGAATAGACAACCTTTTCTTTTCTGCGATGGTCTGAGAATTGCTTAATTTTAGAAATCTTAATTTTCAAGTATGAAGGCCATCTGGAACGGATCCGTCATTGCCGAGAGCGATGACACTATAGTCATAGAGAACAATCACTATTTCCCGCCCGACGCAGTAAAGGAAGAATTCTTTACCACTTCCGGGACCCATACCATCTGCCCGTGGAAGGGCGAGGCTTCCTATTTCAACATCGAAGTGGACGGCAAGGCGAACAATGATGCGGCATGGTACTATCCGACGCCAAAAGACGCGGCAAAAGAGATCAAAAATTACATCGCTTTCTGGAAGGGCGTCAAAGTCAGCCAATAGAAGACCAAAGAGTTTACTTATGCACAACTACGACGCTATCATCATAGGCTCCGGACAGGCCGCCTACCCCCTGGCGCTCAAGCTGGCTGCTGCCGGCTGGAAGACGGCCCTGGTAGAAAAGAATTTGGTCGGCGGAACATGTGTAAACGTAGGATGTACGCCTACCAAGACCCTCATCGCCTCCGGCAGGGTAGCTTATTTGACAAAACGAAGCGCGGATTTCGGCGTCCACACCACCGGATGGTCGATCGATATCAAAGCAGTCATCCGTCGCAAGAACGAACACATAGAATCGGCAAGGAACGGTATCAAAAAAAGGCTGACCGAAACTGAGAACATCGATCTGATCTTCGGTGAAGCCGCCTTTACCGGACCCAAAACCATTACCGTAAAAAAACAAGACGGTTCCACCTCCGCCCTCACCGCCGAAACGATCTTCCTCAACAACGGAGCGCGCCCCAACATTCCATCCACTCCGGGCCTGGACAGCATCGATTATCTCACTTCGTCTACCATACTGGATCTGCTGGTTATCCCCTCGCATCTGGCGATCATCGGGGCCGGCTATGTTGCGCTTGAATTCGGCCAGTTGTACCGCCGACTGGGGAGTGAAGTCACCCTCATCGAATACGGACAGCGACTGCTTTCAAAAGAGGACGAAGACATCGCCGGCGAAATAAAAAAGATCCTGGAAGAGGACGGCATCCGTCTCCTCACCGACACAAAAGTCGAAAAAGTAGGACCCGGCAACGCAGGGCCGGTAATAGACGTCATTGTCAACAACAGCCAGGGCGCCAAGGGCAGCCCGCAACAGATCGCCGCTTCCCATGTGCTGGTCGCCACCGGCCGCACGCCCAACACCGACGGGCTTAACGCCGCTGCGGCAGGCATCGCCCTCGATAAACACGGATTCGTCATCGTCAACGATCGCCTCGAGACCACCGCGCCTGGCGTATATGGCCTGGGCGACGTCAAAGGCGGTCCTCAATTTACCCATATCTCCTATAACGACTATCTGATCGTATATAAGAACCTGTTCGAAAAAGCCAATCTCAGCATCGCCGGCCGGCTCCCCATTTACTGTATGTTCACCGACCCGGAATTGGGCAGGGTGGGGCTGACCGAAGCACAGGCCAGGGAAAAAGGGATAAACATCAAAGTCGCTGCCATGCCCGCTGCAAAGATCGCCAGGGCCTGGGAGAACGACGAGACAAGGGGCTTGCTGAAGGCCATCATCGACGCGGACAAAGGGACCATCCTCGGCGCGGCGATGCTGTCCTCCGCAGGCGGTGAGCTCATGAGCGTCCTGCAGATGGCGATGATGGGCCATATCACCTACGACGTCCTAAGGGATAACGTCTATGCCCATCCGACTTTTTCGGAATCGTTGAACAACCTGTTTGCGCACCTGGATAAATGATCGCGGTCAGAAATATTACCAAAACATTCGGCGCCCACAAAGCCGTCGACAACGTTTCTTTTGAGGTAAAGGAAGGCGAGACCATCGTTTTCCTGGGGACGAGCGGCTGCGGCAAGACGACCCTCCTGAAAATGATCAACCGCCTCCTCGAACCGAATACCGGCGAAATATTCATCGATGGTAAAAACGTCGCCTGGCGGCGTCCCGAAGACCTGCGCCGCGGTATCGGTTATGTTATCCAGAATTATGGCCTGTTCCCGCACTATACCATCGAAGAGAACATCGGCACCGTTCCCCGACTGCTTGGATGGGAAAAGGGGGCCATCGCCAAACGCGTGACCGTGCTCATGGAGAAGCTCCAACTTCCGCCGGAGCAGTACCGGTCCATCTATCCGGCTGAACTCAGCGGCGGCCAGCAACAAAGGGTCGGTATCGCCCGTGCCCTCGCCGCGGACCCCCCGGTCCTGCTCATGGATGAGCCGTTCGGCGCCCTCGACCCCATCACCCGATCCAGCGTCAGGAAAGATTTCAGGGACCTCGACGAACTTCGGGCCAAGACCATCATCTTAGTCACCCATGACATCCAGGAGGCATTCGAGCTGGCAGATCGCATCTTCCTGCTGGACAAAGGTCAGATCATACAGCAAGGGACACCCGATGAATTGTTGTTCCGGCCCGCCGGCGATTATACCCGGCAATTCCTGCAGGAACAACAATTCCAGCTGGAGGCCGCGAGGATAGCGACCGGAGACTACCCAGCCCTTATCCGGGCATTTGATCACTTCAAGAACAAACGACCCTGATGGATCAAAACCAAAGCCTCTGGCAATTCATGCATCAGCAAGCCGGCAAACTGCTGCAGCAAACCCTGCAGCATATCGGCCTGACCTTTATCTCTCTGTCGATAGCCGTCCTGATCGGCCTGCCACTGGGTATCTATATCACCCGCAACAAACGGGCTGCCGGCATTGTCCTGGGTGTCGCCGGCGTGCTGCAGACCATTCCCAGTATCGCCCTGCTGGGCTTCCTCATCCCCCTCCTTGGCATCGGGGCAAAACCCGCGATCATGGCCCTCTTCCTCTACGCCCTGCTGCCTATCATCCGCAACACCAGCGAAGGCATCAATGGCGTGGACCCCGGGGTAAGAGAAGCCGCCATCGCCATGGGCATGACACCCGCGCAGCGGCTATTTCGCGTAGACCTGATCCTGGCCTTCCCGGTGATCATGGCCGGTATCCGTACCGCCACCGTTATCAACGTCGGCGTGGGAACGCTGGCCGCCTATATCGCGGCAGGCGGCCTGGGAGAATTTATATTTGGGGGGATCGCCCTCAACAACACCAATATGATCCTGGCCGGCGCCATCCCGGCCGCTTTGCTGGCCATCCTCCTGGATTTCCTGCTGTCTCTCGTCCAACACACCGGCAGCAGGGGACGAAGGATCGCGCTGAATGTGCTGCCTATCGCACTCGTCCTGTTCTCCTCTTTCTACGTGATCCCTATCGGATATAATTCACGCCTCCTGGCAGGCTTCACGCCCGAATTTATGGGCAGGAAGGACGGAAATATCGGGCTGCAATCGGATTACGGCCTCACGATCCGCACCGTCGTCATCAGCGACGCCGTCATGTACAAAGCCATCTACGAAAACAAACTGGACGTCATCAGCGGCTATAGCACCGACGGCCGGCTCAAAGCCTACGACCTCGTCACCCTCACCGACGACAAAAGGCTCTTCCCACCCTATTATGCCGCGCTCGTCATCCGGAAAGACATCCAGGCCAAATACCCGGAACTGACCCCCGTCTTAAATAAACTGACGGGGAAGATCAATGACTCTGTCATGACCCTGCTAAACTACCGGACGGAATACCTCAACCAGTCACCCGAACAAATTGCCCGCGACTTCCTGGTATCGCAACACCTCTATTTGCCTCCCCGCAATGGGAATAAGGGGCTCGTCCGGCTCGGGTCCAAGATCTTTCCCGAACAATACATCCTCACCGAAATGTACGCCATGCTCATCAGCGGGTATACCGATCTCCGCGTGGAGAGTAAAACGGGTCTTGGCGGAACAAAAATCTGCTTTGATGCGTTAACGTATGGACAGATCGATATGTATCCTGAATACACCGGCACCGCACTCCTGGCTATCCTCCATCCACCCTCCGGCCTGATTGACCACCTGGCCGGCAACAAGGACAGCGTATATGCCTATGTGCGCGGCCGGTTCGGTAAGGAATACGGCCTTAGCTGGCTCGATCCGATCGGGTTCAATAATGCGTATGCCCTGATGATGCGCCGTAACGAGGCGGCACAATTGGGTATCCAAACGATATCCGATCTTGTCCATTACCAAAAAAAAGATAGATAATGACCCTGACAGAGCAATACCGCGCCGTCCGCAAGGCCAGCGAAGACATTTGCCGCCCCCTGCAAAAGGAGGACTACGTGGTGCAGCCGATAGCCGACGTGAGCCCGCCCAAGTGGCATCTCGGCCATACCACCTGGTTCTGGGAAACATTTCTGCTTATCCCCCACTATCACGGCTACCGTCCCTGCAACCCCGATTACAACTATGTTTTCAATAGCTACTACGAGACCATCGGCGCCCGGGTCATGCGCACCGACCGCGGCAACCTCAGCCGCCCTTCCGTAGACGAGGTATATGCCTACCGGAAATATGTAGACGCCGCTATGGAACGCTTCCTCGACGCCGGCGTCGGCCCCCAGCTCGCATCGGTTATCATCCTGGGCCTCAACCACGAACAGCAACACCAGGAATTGCTCTATACGGACATCAAGTATATTTTGGGCCACAACCCCCTGTTTCCCGCTTATTCGGATCAGGATCTGGTGGGAAATGCCCAGCCCGCATCTCATCCCGAGGCGGGCGTAGCGACTACTGTGGCTGCCGGGCAGGCAATGGATGCAGAGCAGACTCCCTTTCTGTTTATTCCCTCCGGCATCTATACAATCGGATACCAGGGCAACGGTTTCTGCTTTGACAACGAACTGGCGCCGCATAAGGTCTTCCTCAACGAATTTCGCATCGCGGCCGGCCCCGTCACCAATCAGGAATACCTGGAATTCATGGCGTCGGGCGGCTATGGCAATTTTGTCTGGTGGCATGCCGAAGGCTGGGATTGGGTGAAAAAGAACGCTGTCACCGCCCCCTTGTACTGGCATCTCATCGATGGCCAGTGGCAACAGTATACGCTAACAGGTCTGCAACCGGTCGACCCTCAGCAGCCAGTTGGCCATATCAGTTATTATGAGGCTACGGCCTATGCCGCCTGGAAGGGCTGCCGCCTGCCGACCGAGTGGGAATGGGAAGCCGCATCCGGCGAGTTCACCTGGGGAAAACGATGGGAATGGACCGAAAGCGCCTACCTGCCTTATCCTGGTTTCAAAAAGGCGCCCGGCGCCATCGGAGAATATAACGGCAAGTTCATGGTCAGCCAGATGGTGCTGAGAGGCGCTTCTGTAGCGACTCCTGCGGACCACAGCCGGACAACCTACCGGAATTTCTTTCACCCGCACCTGCGATGGCAATTCACTGGCATAAGGCTTGCATTATGATCGGGCCGCCGCCCCAAGACTTCTAACAATCAAAAAACAACATCACCACCATGTTCCCTGCCACCACCACCACACTGGCCGCACGGCGGTCCGCCAACTTCTACCGGGACGTCCTCGACGGATTGAGGGCCGAACATAAACACCTGTCGTCCAAATATTTCTACGACGAGATCGGGGACAAACTCTTCCAGCAGATCATGGCCTGCCCGGAATACTATCCCACCCGCAGTGAACTCGAAATACTCCAACACCAATCCGGGAAAATGGTTAGAATCTTCATGGAACAAAACCCCTGCTTTGACCTGATCGAACTGGGGCCCGGCGACGCATCAAAGTCATGGTTCCTCTTACGCGAACTGCAAAGAGAACGGGCGCCCTTTACCTATTACCCCATCGATATCTCCTCCCAGGTGATCGGATGGCTGGAAGATAAATTGCCGGCGACCCTGCCGGGCATCCGCGTCCAGGGCCTCAACGGCGAATACCTGGAAAAGATGCACCAGGTGAGCACCTTCTCCTCCAACAGAAAGATAGTCCTGTTCATGGGCGCTAACATCGGCAACATGAATATCCAGCAGGCGACACAATTTTGCCGCCAGCTTCATGATCAAATGCAGCCCGGCGACCTCCTGCTTATCGGCTTCGACCTCAAAAAACATCCCCGTACTATCCTCGACGCCTATAACGACCGTCAGGGCATCACCCGTGACTTCAACCTCAACCTGCTCCGGCGCATTAACCGCGAATTGAACGCCGACTTCGAACTGGAACAGTTCGAACACTACCCCGTATACGAGCCCGGCACCGGCGCCTGCAAAAGCTATCTCATCAGCCGCATAGCGCAGGACGTGCATATCGGTGACAAGACCATCGCCTTTCGCGAGAACGAGCCGATATTCATGGAAATATCCCAGAAATATTCACTGGAAGAAACGGAATTGATGGCCGCACAGGCCGGCTTCGAACCGGTACATACTTTCTTTGATACAAAGAAGTGGTTTGCGGACGTGCTTTGGCAGCGCCAGCCTTAAGCGGTCAACCCTATATTCAGGTGAACCGCACCAGCGGCCAGCGTCGCCAGTTCCTGCTGTACGGCCACCGTTTTGTCTTTGTTGTACCACCGCTGCAACTCTTCCTTGATTGCATGGAATTCGGTCCCTTCCCCTTTCATCTGAAAGAATATTTCCTGCAAAGGCGCAGGACGCGGGCCCCAGGTGAATAGTTCTTCGAGGGTGGTCGTATCGAGACCAATCAGCTTGGGAATGCTCCGGCTGACGCCATTCGTGAGATAACGATCCATCAGTTCGGGATTCTCGTCCCTCAGCAATAACCGGAGATCGATCAGGGGATTCAGTGCCGCAAGGGCATGCATAATAGGGATGCTGTGCGCGGCATCTCCGCACCAGGCTTCTGTCAACACCAGCCAGGTCTGCGGCAGGTTGATCGAACGGATCAGCGCCTCCGCAGACGGAAGCATTATGATCGATTTCTCAACGCGATGCATCCGCTGCTGGTTGAGCGTGGTATAATGGATCATCGCCTCGGACTGGTCGGGTCCCGTAGTTCGGCCCGCGGCCAGCAGATCGCTTATGAGTTGGGCATAGGTTTCATAAGTCATCGCCTTCTCAAGATAGGAGGATTCTACTTTCCTTCCGGTGTCCATATTTTTCTCTTTTTTAGGGCTGTAAAGATCGGCATTTGGCGCCGGAGTTTCTGTCGGAATTCGGACAGTTGACCGGCTATCGGTATATTTGCCCATGTCCAATGGCAATCTCAATAATGAAAAGAGCGCTTTAAGCCCCTTGGAGAAGGAGTTTGAGAACAACATCCGCCCAGCCGCCATCGAGGATTTTTCCGGGCAGCCTCAACTCATTGAAAATCTGCTTGTATTCATCAAGGCCGCCAAGATGCGCGGGGAGGCTCTTGACCACATTCTTTTTCACGGTCCTCCCGGTTTGGGCAAAACGACGCTTTCGCGTATCGTAGCCAATGAATTGGGTGTGAATATAAAAGAAACCTCAGGCCCCGTCATCGAAAAACCCGGAGACCTTGCGGGTCTGCTTACCAACCTGGCGCCAAACGACGTGCTCTTTATCGACGAGATCCATCGCCTGAGCACCGTCGTCGAGGAATACCTTTATGCCGCCATGGAAGACTACCGCATCGACATCATGATCGACAGCGGACCCAATGCCCGCAGCATCCAGCTCACCATCCATCCTTTCACCCTGGTCGGCGCGACGACCCGCAGCGGCCTGCTCACCGCCCCCCTCCTTTCCCGATTCGGTATCAAATCGAGGCTGGAATATTACAATGCCGAAACACTGCAAAAGATCATCCTGCGTTCTGCCGGCATCCTGCAAACGAAGATCACCAGCGACGCATCTGCCGAGATTGCGCGTCGCAGTCGTGGCACTCCCCGCATTGCCAACAGCCTGCTCCGCAGGGTCCGGGACTTCGCGCAGGTGCTTGGCAATGGCGTCATCGACCTGGGGATTACTCAACATGCACTCCGGGCATTGCACGTGGACGAACATGGCCTGGATGAAATGGACAACCGCATCCTGTCGACTATCATCGAAAAATTCAAGGGCGGTCCCGTGGGCATCACCACCATCGCCACCGCCGTCGGCGAAGAGACCGGTACACTGGAAGAAGTCTACGAACCCTTCCTGATACAAGAGGGCTTTATCATGCGCACCCCCCGCGGCCGGGAAGTCACCGCAAAAGCATACGAACACCTGGGAAAGAAAAAACCGGGCGCAGCCGGCGAACAAATGCTGTTCTGACCTGCTGCACCCGGTTTGCACGCCGACCCGCGACCGAGCAGAAGCATCGCTTCTGCGAAGGCCTGCAATTATGCAGTTACCGGAACAACGAGCCTGAACCCGTTGCCGTGTATATTCACGATCTCGATATTGCTATCGTCCTTTAAATACTTCCTCAATTTAGCAATATACACATCCATGCTCCGACCGTTAAAATAAGTATCACTGCCCCAGATCTTCTTCAACGCTTGTTCACGCGGCAACAGATCATTCATATGTTCGGCCAGCATCTTCAGCAGTTCATTCTCCTTCGGCGACAGCGTCTGCGTCTGCCCTTTATGACCCAATTCCCGAAGCTTCGGATTGAAATGATAAGACCCCATTTCAAACTGCTTATTGTCGGCTTCCTTATTCAGGTCGTCGTTGCGCTTCAGGATCGCCTTTATCTTCAGCAGCAGCACTTCGCTGTCGAATGGCTTGGTGATATAATCGTCGGCGCCCAATTTGTAGCCTTGAATAATATCTTCCTTCATCGTTTTTGCGCTTAGGAAGAAAAGCGGAATATCCGGATCTACGTCCCTGATCTCTTCGGCCAGGGTAAACCCATCCATATGCGGCATCATGATATCAAGCAGACAGAGCTCGAACCTTTCCCGCTGGAATGCAGCCAGACCCAGCCGGCCATCCCTTTCCAGGGTGACATCAAAATCACTGAGCTCGAGGTAGTTTTTTAGCACCATACCCAGGTTGGGGTCGTCTTCACACAACAATATTTTCGGTTTCTTTCCTTCCATGATTGATGATTTTAATACAAATAAAGCTAAATCATTCCGTGGTAATCAGCCAATCGGAGTAATATTTTGTTAAACCCCCCTTTTTTACGGCCATGCACCTCGCTTTAGACAATAAATTTAAGAAACTCGTCGTAATTGGCGATAGCCTGCCATCCTCATGTTAGAGCGGGAGGAAGAGATATGAGTGCGATATTCCCCTATCTTTGTCGGCTGGTAAATTATTAGTGTATTAAATCAACGCATGGACGCCAACTTCAATCCTGACAAGCAACACACATTAGCCTCATTAACAAGCATTTCTGGTACAGGGTTGCACACCGGCATAAAGGTGGACATGACCTTGAAGCCGGCCAATCCAGGTTTCGGTTTCCAGTTTCAGCGGATCGATCTGCCGGGCCAGCCGGTGATAAAGGCAGATTGCGATCTCGTTACCGACACCTCCCGGGGCACCACCCTGGAGGATAACGGAGCTAAGATCAGTACAGTGGAGCACGTGTTGGCGGCCCTGGTTGGAATGGGCGTGGACAATTGCCTGATAGAGATCAATGGCCCGGAAGTGCCCATTATTGACGGCAGCTCCGAGCCTTTCGTAGAGATCATCGAAGAAGCCGGGGTGGCCGAGCAGGAAGCGACCAAGGTCTGGTATACCATCGATACGAATATCACCCACTACGACGAGAAGAAAAGGGTAGAAATGGTGGTCATGCCCGCCATCGAATACAAAGTCACCACGCTGATCGACTTCAACAGCCCCGTGCTGGGAACCCAACACGCAAGCCTCAAGTCCATGCGTGACTTCAAAGCGGAGATCGCCCCGTGCCGCACCTTCTGTTTTCTCCATGAACTGGAAATGCTGCTGGAACACAACCTGGTGAAGGGCGGTGACATCAATAATGCCATTGTGATAGTCGACAAACCCGTTACCTCGGAAGAAATGGAAAGGCTGGCCAAGGCCTTCAAACGGGATAAGATCGAGGTCAAGAGCGGAGGCTATCTCAACAACCTTGAACTGCGGTTCCCCAATGAACCCGCGCGTCACAAACTTCTCGATGTCATCGGCGACCTGGCGCTTATCGGTTATCCCATCAAGGGCCATATCATCGCCAACCGCCCGGGCCACTCGACAAATGTCGATTTCGCCAGGATCATCAAGCAGTACATCAAAAAGAACAAACACCTGAAGAATACGCCGGTCTATGACCCCAACCAGGCGCCGGTATACACGACCCAGCAGATCGAAAAGACCCTGCCCCACCGCTTTCCTTTCCTGCTGGTGGATAAGATCATCGAACTCACCGACAGGACCATCGTGGGCATCAAGAACGTGACCTTTAACGAGCCCTTCTTCGTCGGACATTTTCCCGGTAACCCCGTCATGCCTGGCGTATTGCAGATCGAAGCGCTGGCGCAAACGGGCGGTATCCTTTGCATCAATTCGATGCCCCAGGGAGAGTACGATACCTATTTCCTTAAAATAGACAACTGTAAATTCAAGTACAAGGTCGTCCCCGGCGATACCATGCTCTTGAAGATGGAGTTGATCAACCCTATCCGCCGCGGCATCTGCGAAATGCGTGGAACCGTCTATGTGGGCAATAAGATCGCTACCGAGGCAGACCTGATGGCCCAATTGGTCAAACGGGGGGGGTAAGGGGGAGTGGCCCAACTGGTTAAGCGGTCGTAAACGGAAGTTTATTTCCGGTATTTGTGTCAAATAAGTTTATTTTTGTGAGTGCTGGGCCCTGACCCAGCATATTTTATGAAGAAAACCGCAATTCACAAGGAAGTTCCCGTAATGATCCAAAAAACTGAAAATCAATCAACTGATTATAGAATGGTCCATCCTCTCACCGCTATTCATCCCGATGCGCGCCTGGCGCCCGATGTAAGAGTGGACCCCTTCACAATGATCCATAAGAATGTTGAAATTGGGGCGGGAACCTGGATCGGCAGCAATGTGACGATTATGGAGGGGGCCAGGATTGGAAAGAATTGCAGGATCTTTCCAGGGGCTGTGGTATCCGCTGATCCTCAGGATCTTAAGTTTGATGGCGAAGAAACGACAGTTCAGATAGGGGACAATACGACCATCCGCGAATTCGTCACCGTCCACCGCGGCACCCGGGACCGCTGGACCACGAAGGTCGGCCGTAACTGCATGATCCTGGCTTACAGTCATATCGCGCATGACTGCATTATCGGCGATAACTGCATCCTCAGCAATAATTCCCAGGTGGCGGGTCACGTCACCCTGGGCGACTGGGTCATCCTTGGCGGAATGTGCGCCATCCACCAGTTCGTCCGGGTGGGATCGCATGTCTTCCTGGGCGGGGGCTCTCTCGTAGGCAAGGATATTCCTCCCTATATCAAGGCGGCCCGCATGCCGCTCAGCTATTCAGGCGTCAACTCCGTTGGCCTGAAACGCCGCGGGTTTACCATCGATAAGATCAACCACATCCTCGATATTTATCGGGTTATTTACAATAAAGGGATGAACACCAGCCAGGCGCTTGAATACCTGGAAGAGGAATTCCCGGCCAGCGACGAACGCGACGAGATCGTGGGCTTTATCAGGGAAAGCGGCCGTGGTATTATTAAACGCTTCAGCAAAAGCAGTTTTGATGAAGATTACGCTGATTGATGCCGGTAAACGGTTCAACCGCGACTGGATCTTCCGTCATCTTAACTACGAATTCCAAACAGGTCATACCTACGCGATCACCGGCCCGAACGGGTCGGGGAAATCGACACTCCTGCAGTCCATTGCCGGCGCTATAGCCATCAGCGAAGGAAGCATCCGATATGCGACAAGCGCTTCCGCCCGTCTGACCGATGGCCCCCATCTGCCCCCGGAGCAGGCCTATCGTCACCTCTCCCTGGCCGCACCCTATCTCCAACTCGTCGAAGAGATGACCGCAACCGAATTCCTCCATTTCCACGCCGCCTTCAAACCCCTGCTTCCCGGTATTCCGGCCGCGGACATCATCCGCAAGGTCGGACTCGAAGCAGCCGCGCATAAGCAGATGCGTTACTATTCCTCCGGCATGAAACAACGCATCCGCCTCGCCCAGGCCATCTTTTCAGACTGCAGCCTCATCCTCCTCGACGAACCCTGTACCAACCTCGACACCGAAGGCATCGGCCTCTATCGCGAACTGATCGCCCAATACACCCCCGGCCGGCTGGTGATCGTCAGTTCCAATGATGTCCAGGAATATGAATTCTGTGAGGAAAAAATAGATATCCGCAACTACCGCTGACTCGCGATAAGCAGATTCAAATCAGTATACTTCAGGTCAAAACGCTGGCTGAGATGAAAGTTGGTAAGCGCGCCTTTGAAAAGGTAGATGCCGCTGCGCAGGTGGATCTTATGCCACACCAAATTCTCAAACCCGCCCTCTTCCCCGGCCTCAAGCAAAAGCGGCATCAGCACATTGCTGATGGCATGAGAGGCAGTACGGGCAAATCCCGAAGGGATATTCGGCACACAATAATGAATGACGCCATATTTCGTGAATACCGGCTGTTCGTGCGTAGTGATCTCCGAAGTCTCGAAACAGCCTCCGCGGTCGATACTAACGTCGATGATCACGCTTCCCGGCCGCATATTGCTGACCATCTCGTCGGTGACGACGACGGGTGTCCGGCCACTTTGAGAAGAGAGCGCCCCGACGGCTATCTCGCAGGTCTTGATCTGTTTGGCCAGGATACGCGGTTCGATCACCGAGGTCCACATCCGCTGGCCGATATTGTTTTGAAGCCTCTTAAGACGGTAAACACTATTGTCGAAGACCTTGACGGAAGCGCCCAGCGCCAGCGCCGCCCGGGCGGCGAACTCGCCGACGATGCCCGCGCCCAATATGATGACCTTGGTAGGCGGGATACCGGAGATGCCGCCCAGCAGGACGCCCTTCCCATGATTGGCCGAACTCAGGTACTGTCCCGCGACCAGCATCACGGCACTGCCGGCTATCTCGCTCATGCTGCGCACAATCGGGTAGGTGCCGCTGTCGTCCTTGAGATTTTCAAAAGAGATACCCGTTATCCGTTTGTCCATCATTTTCTGCAGCAGTTCAGCCTTCATCGCAGAAAGGTGGATGGGCGAAATAATGATCTGGTTGAGGTGCAGCAGCGGCAAGTCCTCCTCGATGACAGGGGCACTCTTCACCAGAATGGGCGCTTTTAAGACTTCGGACTTGTCATACATGATCCGGGCCCCCGCCTCGCTGTAGTCTCTGTCGCGATAATGCGCAGCCTCACCGGCATTGTGCTCGATGACCACCTCATGACCGTTACTCACGAGCACCCCTACCGCATCCGGCGTCAGGGCGATCCTATTCTCCTGGAAGGCCGTTTCCTTGGGAATGCCGATGTGCAAAGGCACGCCCTTGGGCTTGATGTCCAGGGTTTCTTCCAGGGTTTCGTAACTGAACGAGGTGCTGATGACTGGTTTTTGCTGCTGCGACATAAAAGTCTGTCAAATTACAATTTAAAATTGATTTTAGCCCGTTGGTTTTCATCTCAGCCGGTAATTTTACGGGTGTCGCGGTCCAGGACCTCCAGCAAAACATGTATGGTGTCCGTTGGGAAAATGTCCGGAGCACGATCCGGCCATTCCACCAGGCAAAGCCCGTCGCTGTACAACACGTCTTCGACACCCGCCCTTAAAGCCTCCTCCTCATCCTTCAACCGGTAGAGGTCGATATGAAAGATCCGTCCGCCGGGATAGCGGTATTCGTTAATAATGGAGAAGGTCGGGCTGCCTACAGTGTCGGTGACGCCCCTTTCTACACATAGTGCGTGGATAAGCGTGGTTTTACCCGCCCCCATGCCCCCATGGAAGGCAAAAACCCGTTGCAGGGGAAACGCTTCCCAGAACTCCCTGGCTGCCGCCCCGATACCCTGCAAACTAAAACGGAGGTCCATTGAGCAAAGATAACATCTTTGCTCCGGCTAAAGGCCAATAATCAGATGGTTCGCAATATCTTTGCATGTGGCGCCGCCACTAAATTATATGGAAACCATTAACTGGAAAATAGAAGGGATGAGTTGTTCGACCTGTGCGCTGACCATCGGCAAGTATCTTGAAAAGAAAGGTGTGCAAAATGTCAAAGTGAGCCTGGCCAGCGGCGATGTGAGTTTTGACACCGCAAACGAGGTGGACCGCAGCCAGTTGCAGAAAGGGATCAGCGATCTTGGCTATACGGTCGTAAAGGAAGATGCCGCCGGCGATGCCCGCAGAGTGTCCCTGAATAAGCACCTGAAATATTTCCTCTTCTGCCTGCCCTTTACCGTCCTGCTCCTCGGTCATATGTTCGGCGGTGCCGGACCGCTTCACTGGCTCATGCATCCCTGGATACAACTGCTGCTCTGTCTGCCCGTATTCGTGGCCGGTATGCTCTTCTTTGGCAGGAGCGCCATCAACAGCGTGCTCAACGGCCTGCCCAATATGAACGTGCTCATTGCCCTCGGCTCAACGGCCGCCTTTGTTTACAGCCTCGTCGGTACCCTATTGCAACTGGGGCCCGACTATCTTTTTTACGAAACGACGGCGTCTATCATTACCATCGTCTTCCTTGGCTATTACCTGGAAGACGCATCGGTACAGGCCACCCAACGCTCGCTCAATAAACTGGCCGCCACACAGAAGACCATGGCTACCATGATCGCCTTCGACGACCAACACCAGGAGGTTCTCTTCCCCGTAGAGAATAAGCAGCTCCGCAGTGGCGACCTTATCCTCATCCGCACCGGCGAGCAGGTCCCCGCCGATTGTAAGATACTCTGGGGTGAGGCCGGCGCTGACGAATCTATCATCACCGGCGAAAGCCTGCCCATCGACAAAAAACAAAAAGACACCCTTGTCGGCGGCAGCCTGCTGGTTGCAGGAAGCGTGAAAGCCCAGGTGACCGCAGCCTACGCCGACTCGGTGCTGGCGGGCATCGTGAAACTGGTCAGACAGGCGCAGGGCGAAAAACCACCTATCCAGCAACTGGCCGACAAGATCAGCGCCATCTTTGTACCCGCCGTGCTGGTCCTTTCGCTGATCGCCTTCTTCGGGAACTATTGGTATGCACACGAGGCCGGGCCGGCCCTCATGCGGGGCATCGCCGTGCTGGTCATCGCGTGTCCCTGCGCCATGGGTCTTGCGACACCCGCAGCTATCGCCGTAGGATTGGGCCGCGGCGCAAAAAACGGCATCCTCTTTCGCAATGCCCGGCACCTGGAAGCCTTCCGCCGCATTCGTAAAGTCGTCTTCGACAAGACCGGCACCCTTACGACAGGTGAATTTGTTGTCAGCAACTGGCAGGCCGATGCTTCCCTTAGCCCGCAACAATTCCAGGAGATCGTCTTCTCCCTCGAAAAATATTCCGCCCACCCCATCGCCAAAAGCATCACCCGGGAATGGAAGGTTAGGCCCATGGGCTCGGGGGAAAAGATAGCCCATGGGCCCAACACGGCTAATGATGGGAAACCATCGTCGGAGCTGCTTCGCGACGCCCCTCCTCGGTCGCAACCTTCGGCTGACGCCTCGGTTGTGGCCAGCGGACCCGTGGTCCGCTCTCAGCCGTCCGCCATGCGCTGGAACAAAGTGGAGGAAGTAAAAGGCCTCGGCATGCGCGGCGAAACCAGCGAAGGTGACGTGTACTGGGCCGGTTCGTATAAAGTGGCCTCGGAGCTCACCGGCGACGACACCCATAATGTTTACATCGTCCGCAACGATCGCCTCCTGGGTTTTATAGATGTCACCGATGCCATTCGCCCCGAAGCCGCAGGCGTCATCGCCTGGCTGCACGCAAGGGGGATCCATACCACGCTCCTCAGCGGCGACCGTCTGAAGCCCTGTCTCCGGCTCGCCGAAAACTTGGGAATAAAAGAAGTGCTCGCGGAACAAACGCCCGGGCAAAAACTGCAACAGATCACCCGGCTCAACGACGAGATGCCCGTCGCTATGGTCGGCGACGGCGTCAATGATGCCCCCGCGCTGGCCAGGGCAACCATCGGGATCTCGATGAGCGAGGCTTCCGGTCTTGCCGTAGAGACTGCGGACGTAGTCCTCATGAACCACGGCCTCCGCCATCTGCCGGACGCGTTGGGACTAGGCCGGCAGACCTTCTCCACGATACGTGGCAACCTGTTCTGGGCCTTTTTCTATAACATCGTCGCGATCCCCGTTGCTGCCTTCGGCCTCCTGACACCGGCACTGGCGGCCCTTGTCATGGGCCTCAGCGATGTGGTCCTTGTCCTGAATTCGTTGCGTCTCTACATAAAAAGAATCGCCTGACAAATATGTCCGATACCAATTCACTTCCCGCCGGGATCGATCCGCTGTCACTTCTGCGCCAATATTGGCGCTATGAGGCTTTCCGGCCACAGCAGGAGGAGATTATCCGGTCCATATTGAGTGGCAGGGATACGCTCGCCCTCCTGCCCACCGGCGGTGGCAAATCCCTTTGTTTCCAGGTGCCCGCGTTGGCCCTTCCGGGCTTATGTCTCGTCATCAGTCCCCTCGTCGCGCTCATGAAGGACCAGACCGACGGACTCCGCCGGAGGAATATCACGGCTTTCTCCATCCATGCCGGTATGAGTCGCAGGGAAGTCGTCAATACCCTGCAAACGGCGGCAGGCAGCAATTGCAAACTGTTGTATGTATCGCCCGAACGCCTGGAGACTGCCCTCTTCCTCGAATGGTTGCGCGCTTTGAACGTCAGCATGATAGCAGTGGACGAAGCCCATTGTGTCTCGCAATGGGGCTACGACTTCAGACCTCCCTATCTGCGTATCGCCGCCATCCGCAGCCTCATACCGGATGTGCCGCTGTTGGCGCTGACGGCATCCGCCACGGCCGGGGTACTCGACGACATCGCCGTCCGGCTGGAAATGAAGACACCGGCCATCTTTCGCCAGCCTTTCACCCGGCCCAACCTCTCATACAGTTATTTTAAAGTTGACAATAAGATCCGTAAGATCACCGAGATCCTCGCCAGCGTTCCCGGCAGCAGCATCGTATATTGCAAGACCCGGCAGGCTACCCGCGAGATCAGTGAGTGGCTCGTCCGCCAGGGCATTACCGCTACTGCCTATCACGCCGGTCTGTCCCGCGAGGAAAGGGTAGACCGCCAGGAGGACTGGCTCAAGGATCGGGTACGTGTTATCGTGAGTACCAATGCGTTTGGCATGGGCATCGACAAAGCCGGTGTCCGTACCGTCATCCATGCCGACACGCCCGAAGCGGTAGAGAACTATTACCAGGAGGCGGGGCGTGCCGGGCGGGATGGCCGTAAGGCTTACGCGATCCTGCTTGCAGACGACACGGACGCGACTCGTCTCGAAGGCCTTCCGGAAGCGCGCTTTCCCCCAATCGATCGGATCCGCCCAGTCTATCAGCAGCTCATGAACTACCTCCAGCTGCCTATCGGTGCAGGGGAGGGACAATATTATGATTTCGACCTTACCAATTTCGGCAAACGCTTTGAGATCTCCGCGCCTGTCGTCGTTAATATCCTCAAAGTCCTCGAACAGGAAGCCTTGCTGAACTTCCAGCAGCAGGTCTACCTGCCTGCGAAGTTGCAGTTTGTGACGGGCAACGAGGCCCTCCATGATTTTGGCCGGGAACATCCCGAACTGGAGACGATCATACATGCCCTGCTCCGGAACTATGAAGGCATCTTCGATCAACCCGTAGCGATACGCGAGCGCCAGCTGGCCTGGCTTACTCACAAAGACCCTGCGCAATTGGCGGCGGGGCTGGTACAGTTACAGGCCTGGCATATCGTCGACTATACACCCGCGAAAGAATCGCCGCAGCTGTATTTCTTCCGCGACCGCCCGGCAGCGGAAGAATTGTACATCGACCCGGTGCAATACAGGGAAAGGAAAGAACAGTATGCGGGCCGCGTCCGCGCCATGCTTCGCTATTGTAAGGAAAGCCAGTGCCGCAGCCGCTACCTGGCCCATTATTTCGGCGATAAAGATGCCGCGGACTGCGGCGTCTGCGACAACTGTCTACGAGGCCGTTCGGGGCATGATACGAAAACTGGCCCCTCACGTCCTCTGCGGCATGACGGTTAATGACGGGCCTTCGGCCGTCCGGCCCGTGGCCGTCCCACACAAAACGCCAAAACGAAAACGCCCCTCCGGCGATAGCCGGACGCCGAAAAAGCGACCCCGGCGCCGATAGTTTTCAACGACGAGCTTCTGTTCGCTTGCCCAACTTCTTTAGATTCGTCTTTATATTCGTAGTCGTCTTACGACGCGTCTTGGTTACGCTCCGGGTGGTCGTCGATTTGCCCGTAGACGTATATGCAGACGTACACGATTTTTTGCGCGGTTGCGATTTTGCCGCTTTGGTTTTTGCCGGCTTTGTCATTGCCGCCTTAGTCATTTCGGGCTTTGTCATCGAAGGAACATCGGGCACAGCTCTTTCTTGGCTGGATGCATACATGGACGCGCCCGGCAGGTTTACCGCGACTTGGAGGACATTAAACTGGAAGACAAGCTGCTGTGCGGGCGTTTGGTTTTTTTTCATAACTGGTAGAGTTGAAGCTCACCGACTCCCCATTCGGAGGCTCTGAGAAGGCCTACCATCTTTCGATGGCCAGACGAAAAGGAGACAGAAATGAGCCCAACCCTACCTGTTAGGAAATGGGCTATTTTCTTCCTTCGCCTGTATAGAATTTCTCAGATTCCCGAATGCGAAAGGAAATAGCTTATGTTGGCGTAAAGGTACTATAAAAAACAAAATGCGGCCAAAAAGGACCGCATTTATAGTTATTTTTATTTTTAAGATCATACCTTCTCCGCCATCAATTGCCTGATCTGCGCTTCCAGCTCCTTCAGCCTCTTTTCCAGCTCAGGCAGCTTCCGGGTGATAGCCTGACTGCGTAAAGTGCTGGTATAATCATGTGCAGGCGAGCCCGTGACGGCGCCGCCCGGTGACTTGATGGATTTGGTGACCCCGCTTTGCGCATTGATACGGGCTCCGTCCGCGATCTGCAGATGACCCACGATCCCGGCCTGGCCGCCGATCATCACCCCGCTGCCGATCTTGGTGCTGCCGCTGATGCCGGCCTGCGCGGCAATGACGGTATGATGCCCAACGTCTACATTGTGCGCTATCTGGATCAGGTTGTCCAACTTTGCACCCGTCCTGATAAGGGTAGACCCTATCGTGGCGCGGTCGATGGCGGCATTCACCCCGATCTCTACATAATCTTCGACCACCACATTCCCGATCTGCGGCACTTTCTTGAACGTGCCGTCGGCCTGAGGAGCAAAACCAAAACCGTCTCCGCCGATCACCGATCCCGCGTGTATGGTCACATGCGCACCGATCACACAGTTGTGATAGATCTTTACCCCGGGGTGAAGTACGGTATGATCACCTACCCGGACATTGTTGCCAATGTACACCTGGGGATGGATCTTCACGTGATTGCCGATGACTACACCCTCACCAATATACGCAAAAGCACCTATGAAAACCTTTTCGCCCAATCTGGCCGTGGAAGCGCGGTAAGACGGCTCCTGGATCCCGGTCAACTGCTGCGCTTCGATCTCCTGGTATTTTGTGAGCAAACTGGCAAACGCCGAATAAGCATCCTCCACCCGGATGAGTGTTGCGTTTACCGGCTGTCTCAGCTCCAGCGTATTATTGACGATGATCACAGACGCCCCGGTAGTGTATAAGAATTCTTCATATTTGGGATTGGCCAGGAACGAGAGTTGCCCGGCACCCGCTTCCTCTATTTTACCAAAGGAGCCTACGGCGGCCAGCGGATCCCCTTCCGTCTTGCCATTGATTAGTAAAGCTATTTGTGCGGCAGAAAATTGCATAGTTGGTTAATTCAAATAGCAAATATAAAATTTTTTCACGGTGCTTGCCAGTGTTTGCTGGATAAGCGCGTTGTCGACCTGCGAAATATCCTTTACCGAGCTGTCTTTGAAGAGAATATTGATCTTCTCATCCAGCGGATTATACGTGGTATTGACGGCCTGGCCCGTAAACACAAAATATCGCGCCTCCTCGGCTGTGACACCCAGACGGCCGGCCACGTCCGCCCTCATTTGTTGTACGAGACTTTCGTCGAAAGAAGTTGCCTGAAATCTTACTTTTAACAACCTGCGATCAATGAGTCCCCGGCACAACAGCGATAGAATGGTGTCGGAATGGAACATCCAGTTCTTTATCGTACCCATGACGTCGTAGTCATCCAACAGACAGAATTTGTCCAGATTACTTTCCACCGGCAATTCACCCCGGGTGTCCCCCAGAAAAAAATCCAGCACGGGTGAACTCGAGGGGACGGGAATATTCATCCCTATCAGCTCCCTGGCCCGTTCCAGCGCCCTGACCAACATTTTCTCTGCGCTGACCACCGTCTTATGCAGATAGACCTGCCAGTACATCAGCCGCCGGGAGACCAGGAATTTCTCGATCGAATAGATGGCCTTCTCCTCCACCATCAGCTGCCCGTCACACACCGTCAGCATTTTCAGGATGCGATCATAGCCGATCACACCTTCCGAGACACCCGTAAAAAAACTGTCCCTGGTCAGGTAGTCCAAGCGATCCATATCCAACTGGCCCGATACCAGTTGGTGCAAAAAAGGTTTTGGATAGGTATTCGTAAAAATACGGATGGCAGTTTCCAATTGCCCGCTCATGTCTTTATTCAACACCCGCATGATAAGAAGCGACAAGGCCTCGTGGTCCACGCCCCGGATCACCACGCTCTCAAGGGCATGCGAAAAAGGACCATGCCCGATATCGTGCAACAGGATCGCGATCTTTACGCCCAGCGCCTCCTCTTCATCGATCGCAAAACCCTTCCGCTGTAATTCGGACACCGCGTCGCACATCAGGTGATAAGCACCCAACGAATGATGCAGCCTGGTGTGCACAGCCCCCGGGTAGACCAGGTGCGCAAACGCCATCTGGTGGATACGCCGCAACCGCTGGTAATAAGGGTGTGCTATTATGTTCAACAATACGGGATTATCCAGGGTAATAAAGCCATATACCGGGTCGTTGATGATCTTACGCGATAATTGGGCCATTCCTGTTTGGGTTTTGTTAAATCGTTCCGAAACAATTGTCAAATGTAACTAAAATCGGCCGGGTTATTGTAGTTTGTGGGTATGTCAAATGGTAAAATACTATGGGTCGACGATGAAATAGAAAGTCTTCATTCCCACATCCTTTTCCTCGAGAATAAAGGCTATGAAGTAAAGGCCCTCACCAACGGTTTCGATGCGATCGATTTTGTAAAAGAGAACGAGATCGACGTGGTTCTCCTGGACGAGACCATGCCCGGGATCACGGGTCTCGAAACACTTGCCAAGATCAAAGAGGCGAACCAGCAGACCCCCGTCGTGCTCATCACCAAGAACGAGACCGAAAATCTCATGGACGATGCCATCGGCAGCCAGATCACCGACTACCTGATAAAGCCCGTCAACCCCAACCAGGTGCTCCTCAGCCTGAAGAAGATCATCGATAACAAACGGCTCGTCGCCGAAAAGACGACAACCGCCTACCAACAGCAATTCCGTAATCTCTTCATGGCACTCAATAGCAACCCGAACTACAACGAGTGGATGGAGATCTATAAGAAATTGGTCTACTGGGAACTGGAAATGGAAAAATCCGACAGTCCGGAAATGCGCGAAGTATTCCAGACGCAGAAACAAGAGGCCAATACCGAGTTTTTTAAGTTCGTCTCCAGGAATTATGCCAGCTGGGTGAACCCGCGTTCTACCGAAAGCCCGATCATGTCGCACACGCTCCTGAAGTTCAAGGTCCTTCCACATGTTGAAAAAGGCGTACCCACGTTCTTTATCCTCTTGGACAACCTGCGCATCGATCAGTGGAAGGCCATCCAGCCCATATTTGCAGAGAGTTTCCGCATCCTGGAGGAGGATAGCTTTTACAGTATTCTGCCTACCGCGACTCAATACAGCAGGAATGCCATCTTTTCGGGTCTCATGCCGCTGGAGATCGAAAAACAATTTCCGGCTCAATGGAAGAACGACGACGAAGAAGGGGGTAAGAACCTCTTTGAAGAAGAATTTGTCCGGGGACAGCTTCGCCGGCTAAAAAAAGACAATCTCAAGACCTCCTATACCAAGGTCGTGAACTATCAGGCGGGACAGGATCTCGTCAACAATATCCATAACCTGCTCAACAACGATCTTAATATCATCGTCTACAATTTTGTTGACATGCTCAGTCATGCCCGTACGGAAATGGAAGTGCTGAAAGAACTGGCCAGCGACGAGATCAGCTACAGGAGCATTACCGCCAGTTGGTTCGAACATTCGCCGCTCCACCAGGCACTTCGAAAGATCGCAGACAAAAAGATAAACCTCATCCTCGCCACCGACCACGGTAGCGTCCGCGTCAAAACCCCCTTCAAGGTCATAGGCGACAAACAGACAACCGCCAACCTCCGCTACAAACACGGCCGCAACCTGAACTACGAACCAAAAGAGGTCCTGGCCTTCCGCGATCCAAAGGAGGCCGGTCTCCCCGTGCCCACCGTCAACTCTTCCTTTATTTTCGCCCGCGGCGACGGCTTTCTCTGCTATCCCAATAACTATAACTATTATGTCAACTATTACCGGAATACCTTTCAGCACGGCGGCATCAGTCTCGAAGAAATGATCATCCCGGTGATCAGAATGACCACCAAGGGCTCTTAGCTGCCCCCTTTTCTTTCCACATCGCCCGTGTACCTGTGGATAAAATAGGCGGCGTCAATAGTGGAGACGCACCGTTATGTAGTAACTTTGAGACACATGAAGTTCACACAAACTACATTGGACAAGATCGAACGCGTCCTGGACGAGACCGGCTACATCGTACGCTATGAACGTGGTAACTTTCAGAGTGGCTACTGTATCCTCGAAGAAAGAAAAGTAGTCGTGCTCAACAAATTCCTGCAATTGGAAGGCCGTATCAGCACGCTGATCGACATCGTGCCGCAACTGGCGATCCTCCCCGATAGCCTCAGCCCCGAGACCCGCCGCATCTACGACGATATCCTGGCGGCCTATCACACCAGCGACCAATAAAATCTTACCTTTACACCCGTGAACAACCCGCCATTAAAAATCACTTTCCTGGGTACGGGTACAAGTACAGGTGTTCCCATGATCGCATGCCCCTGTGCCGTATGCGCCTCCGCAGATCCTAAAGACAAACGGCTTCGCTCCAGCATTCTTGTTCAATCTCCCACTACAACCATCGTGGTGGACACGACACCCGACTTTCGCATACAAATGCTGCGTGAGAATGTCCGTCGCCTCGACGCCGTTCTTTTCACCCATCCTCATAAGGACCATCTCGCCGGCCTCGATGATGTCAGAGCTTATAATTTCTTTCAGAAAAAGGCCATGGACCTCTACGCCAATGAAATGACGCAGGAATCCATCGTCAGGGAATTCCCTTATGCCTTCGCCGACCTGCGCTATCCGGGTATACCAGAACTGCGGCTCAACCGCATCGAAAAAGAACCCTTCACCGTGGGCGATATTGCTGTCACGCCCATCCAGGTTTGGCATATGAATATGCCGGTGCTGGGTTTTCGTTTTGGCGACTTCACCTATATCACCGATGCCAACCGCATTGAAGACAATGAGCGCGAAAAGATCAGGGGCAGCCAGCAGATCGTGCTCAATGCCCTGAGGCACGAAAAGCACCTCTCCCATTTCTCCCTTTCAGAAGCCATCAAAGAAGTGCAGCATCTGGGCATCCCAAAAGCCTGGTTCACCCACATCAGCCATCAATTAGGCAAATATTCCGATATTGCACCCACACTCCCGTCAGGCATGAACCTTGCTTATGACGGGCTCCAAATCAGCATCTAATTCTTTAACTATGAAGTCGGGCCTCCAACCAGAAAAAATCATGCAAAGCATCGGTCGGAAATACAGGCATTACCTGGGGAAGTTCAGGTATAATCCACTCTACGCCAAACTGAGGAAACACTATTTGAAAGAAAAGGGACTCGAAACCTATTTTTTAAGAAAACGGGGGCTGGAGATCGGCGGCCCAAGCCAGATATTCACTTCCAAAGGAATATTGCCCATTTACAACCTCATGGCCTCCCTGGACGGTTGCAATTTCACCGATAATACAGTATGGGAAGGAAACATCAGCAGCGGCCCCTACCTGGAACGGGAGGGGAATACCGGTCGGCAATACATCAGTGAGGGATCCTCGCTTGCGTTTGCCGCCGATGACAGCTACGATTTCCTGCTGTCCAGCCACAGCCTGGAACATCATGCCAACGTCATAAAGGCGCTGAAAGAATGGAAGCGCGCGGTCAAGCCAGGAGGACTCCTCCTGGTCGTAGTCCCGGATAAGAACCATACTTTCGACCACAAAAGGGAATTCACTGCTTTTGAACATTTCCTGGAAGACGAGGCCGCCGGAGTGGACGAAGCCGATCTCACACACCTCGACGAGATCCTGCGACTACATGATCTAAGCAAGGATCCCGGTGCCGGCGACTTTGAGCGCTTTAAGCAAAGAAGCCTGGAAAATTATAAGAACAGGTGCCTCCATCAACACGTTTTCAATTTCGATAACCTGGGCCGCCTGGCGGCCTACCTTAACCTGGAGGTATTGGAAACGATTTTCGTCCCCCCTTACCATAACATGGTCTTCCTTCGTAAAGGATTTACATCTGTTTAACATTCGTTATCCGGAGTAAGTCCAAATTTCCGTTAAACTTTCGGGCGGCTCAGGCGTCTATACACGATATAAATTTCGATGTATGAGAAAAATAATCCTGATCCTGCCCGTTTTTTTTCTGTTCGCGGCGCGCTCATTCGCCCAGACATCTGTGGAATTGATCCCTCAGGTGGGTTATACCTTCCCAGGGAGAAATGATTTTTACAACATCTACGGCCGTGTGGCCGGCGGCCTCAACCTGGGCGGAGCCATAAATTTCAACGTCAACCGCAACTTTGGTTTTGAAGTTCTTTATAATCACCTGTCCTCTTCATCGGGCCTGTATGACTACGGCTACGACGGGGGATCAAAATTGATCGGCGGCAATCTCAGCCAGGATTATATCATGGGTGGGTTTGTATTTTCCGGCACCATCCCCAACTCGACAGTAAGGCCCTTCCTGGGCATCCTGCTGGGCGCCGATATCCTTACGCCGCAGGCCGGAAGCAATTATTCGTCTGAAGGACATTTTGCGGCGGGACTGCAGGTGGGCACGAACATCTATATCTCCCCCCGCGTCGGCATTCAGTTGAAGGCCCAGTTCCTCTCGCCGGTGAACTCCGCAGGGGACGCCTACTACTACAACAACTATTATGGAGGTGGAATAAACCCTAATCAATCCATATACTCGTTCACGCTTGGCGGAGGTCTGATCCTCGGTCTTGGCAGGGTGCTACCAGCCGAAACCTATCACCAGGCCCGCCGTCCCGGACCACGTCATTACCGTTACTACTATTGATAACGCTTTTCGATCAGTACCCCGTAGCCGGTACCCGAACCCCGCAAATGCGGGGTTTTTATTTTTTGCGGGAAACTAACATTCGTTAGTACCAATAAAAAATAATTATTATCTTTATAGTATAATTCGTAACGATTGCTCGCCATTCAAAGCCGCCGCAGGCGGCTTTTTTTTAAAACCTCTACATGGAATTTGCAACAGATGAACTCACCGCGCAGGTAGGCCGTACAGCCCGCCAATTCGCAGACCAGCACATCAAACCCTATGTCATGGAATGGGACGAAGCGCAGACCTTTCCACATGAACTATTCCGCCAACTGGGACGCCTCGGCATGATGGGTGTAGTTGTCCCGGAAGAATACGGCGGTTCCGGCCTGTCTTACCTCGAATACGTTGCTATCGTCAGCGAGATATCCTCGGTCTGTGGCGCCATAGGCCTCAGCGTGGCAGCCCATAACTCTCTATGTACCGGGCACATTCTGGCCTTTGGCAACGAAGACCAGAAAAAGCGATACCTGCCCCGTCTGGCCACAGGCGAAGCATTAGGCGCCTGGGGACTTACCGAAGCCAATACCGGCAGCGACGCCGGCAACATGCGCTGTACCGCCGTCAAAGACGGCGGAGATTGGGTGCTCAACGGCACCAAGAACTGGATAACCCACGGCATTAGCGGCGATATAGCCGTCGTCGTCGCCCGTACCGGGGAACCCCGCACCCGCAACAATGCCACCGCGTTTATCGTGGAAAGAGGCACACCCGGCTTTGCAGGCGGTAAAAAAGAGAACAAATTAGGCATGCGCGCCAGCGAGACAGCTGAGATGATCTTCGACCAATGCCGTATCCCCGCCGCCAACCTGCTCGGCGAACCCGGAGATGGATTCCGCCAGGCCCTGGCCGTTCTCGATGGCGGCCGTATCTCCATCGCCGCCCTCTCCCTGGGTATCGCCAAGGGCGCGCTGGCCGCCGCCCTCCAATACTCAAAAGAACGCCATCAGTTCGACCAGCCCATCAGCAATTTTCAGGGTATCTCCTTCAAACTGGCCGATATGGCGACCGAGATCGCTGCGGCAGAACTCCTGACCCTGCAAGCCGCAGATAGAAAGAATAAACACCTGCCGCTGACCCGCGAAGCCGCAATGGCCAAATATTACGCCAGCGAAGTGGCGGTCCGCGCCGCGACGGATGCCGTCCAGATCTTCGGCGGCTATGGCTATACGAAGGACTTTCCCGTCGAAAAATTCTACCGCGATAGCAAATTATGCACCATCGGCGAAGGGACCAGCGAGATCCAAAAGATCGTCATCGCCCGCGAAGTATTAAAAGATTAAGGCAGAGGGGCGCTGGCTTTGTGAAGCCGGCCTCCCGGCCGGCTTGAACGGGCAGAGAGACGCCTCCGGCGTCATGGCGTCACCCCAAATAATCTTCTTCCGCCTTCGTGCCGTACTTGTCAAATAATTTGTCGATAGCGCCGGAGAAAAAAGGGAATTTTTCCTTAGTGAAGTTTTTTATGACCTCGATGGCCTTATGCGCCTGCTCTTCCGTCAGACCCTGCGCCTTCAACTGATCGATCAGCTCCTGCATGCCTATGCTACTTTTAGTAGGTTGATTTTGCTCTTGTTGAATTTCTTCTCCGCATATTCAAGGTCCAGATGGAACTTGTCCTCTTTCGCGGAAGGCAATTCGAACATCGCGTCCGTGAGGATGCTCTCACAGATACTCCGCAGCCCGCGTGCCCCTAATTTGAATTCGACGGCCTTGTCCACCATGAAATCGAGCACTTCGACGTCAAAACTCAATTGGATGCCTTCCAGCTCGAATAGTTTCTTATACTGGCGGATCAGGGAGTTCTTCGGCTCCGTAAGAATGGAGCGCAACGTCGGCTTGTCCAGGGGATCGAGATGCGTCACCACCGGCAGCCTTCCCAGCAGCTCGGGGATCAGACCGAATGACTTGAGGTCTGGCGCATTCACGTATTGAAGCAGGTTCTTTTTAGCAGCTTCCTGCTGCTCTTTATTAACGTTGAAACCGATGGCGTTCGTGTTGATCCGGCGGGCGATGATCTTGTCCACGCCGTCAAAAGCGCCGCCGCAAATGAACAGAATATTCTGCGTATTGATCTTGATCAGCTTCTGCTCGGGATGTTTCCGGCCACCCTGCGGAGGCACCAGCACATCCGTACCCTCCAGGAGTTTTAACAGGCCCTGCTGGACGCCCTCACCGCTGACATCGCGCGTGATCGAAGGATTGTCCCCCTTGCGGGCTATCTTGTCGATCTCATCGATGTATACGATACCCCGCTCCGCCGCCGTCACATCATAGTTGCAGACCTGCAGCAGTCGGGTAAGGATACTTTCCACGTCTTCCCCTACATAACCCGCTTCCGTGAACACCGTGGCATCCACGATCGCAAATGGTACATTGAGCAGTCTGGCAATTGTCTTCGCCAGCAGGGTCTTCCCCGTGCCAGTTTCGCCCACCATGATGATATTGCTCTTTTCGATCTCGACCTCGTTCTCTACTACTTTTTGCTGAAGACGTTTGTAGTGATTATATACGGCAACCGACAGCACCTTTTTCGCGTCATCCTGTCCAATTACGTATTCGTCGAGTATGCGCTTTATTTCAATGGGTTTCTTGACGGTCAATTTGAACGAACTGTTGCCCGTCGAATCTTCCCGGATCATCAACTCCTGCTGAATGATCTCCTGTGCATGCTCAACGCAGTTCTCACAAATATGCCCCTCCTGGCCGGCGATGAGTATTTTCACCTCATCCCGGTTACGACCACAAAAAGAACAATGCAATGTATTTTTTGCCATTATAGCTTATTATCAATGATTGGACTACAAAGTTACCCAACTTATTGGATTCTCACAGTAGGGTGGAAAAAACAGTCCCGGCAGCCGGAGGCCACGGGACTGTTTAAGGTGGGTTTTTTAATTTATGTATCTGTAAGTCAGTAGATTACGAATCAAACTTTTTCATACACGGCGTCTACGATACCATATTCTATGGCCTCTTTGGCGTCCATCCAGTAATCCCGGTCGAAATCCTTCATGATCTGTTCGTACTTTTTGCCGCAATTTTCGGCTAAGATCCTGGCACTGATGTCTTTAACTCGCCTGGTCTGCTTCGCAGTGATCTCCAGGTCGACGCTGACCCCCTGCATATACCCCCCAAGGCTGGGCTGGTGGATCATGATCTCAGACAGCGGGTACACAAAACGACGGCCCTTGACCCCGCCGCTGAGCAGGATCGAGCCCATCGAAGCGGCCAGACCCATACAGATCGTACTCACGGGGCTCTTCAGCATCTTCATCGTATCGTAGATGATAAAGCCGCTCGTTACGACCCCGCCAGGGCTGTTGATAAAGAACTTGATCTCTTCCCCGGGCTTATCGGCTTCCAACAGCTTCATTTTCGTCACCACTTCCCGTGCGGATTTGTCGTCCACTGGTCCCCACAGTTCCACACTCCGGTTCTCAAAAAATAACTTCTCCATCTTCTTCGCAAACAGGCCCAGTTCCTGCCCTTTGTCGTCCTTGGATTCCTTTTCGTCGGGCTCATCGTCCATGCGCAAAGGATTCAGTTGATATTTCGAATAATTCATGTTCATTTTTTTATAATTGAAAAAACGAGGATTTTGTCCCTTTGCCTTTATCATGAGATTCGGCTTTGGTCATGGGAGACCGCCTATTCCCTGCCGTCTTTTTTGGGGTTCAGCAGCAGAACCTCGTCCACCAGGCCGTATTCCTTTGCTTCAATGGCCGTCAGCCAATAATCCCGATCACTGTCCTTTTCCACCTGTTTGGCCGTTTTGCCGGTATGGAAGGCCGTGATCTCATACAATTCCTTTCTCAGCTTCCGGATCTCGCTGACAGTGATCTCGATATCCGAGGTCTGACCGCCGATAGACCCGCTGGGCTGGTGCATCATGACCCGGCTATGCTTGAGCGCCGTACGCTTGCCCTTTGTTCCCGCACACATCAATACCTGTCCCATGGAAGCTGCCATCCCGATGCAGATCGTGGAGACGTCGGGAGTCACATATTGCATGGTATCATAGACCCCAAGACCGGAATAGACACTCCCGCCGGGGCAATTGATGTACATCTGGATGTCGCGATGACGGTCCGTGCTGTCCAGGAACAGCAATTGAGCCGTGATGATATTCGCTACTTCCTCATTGATCGGGTAACCGAGAAAAATGATCCGGTCCATCATGAGCCGGCTGTAAACGTCCATGACGGCTACGTTCATGGGGCGTTCTTCAATAATGTTTGGGGTAAGATTGGTGACAACGTATTTGTTGTAATCGTTCAACGTATTACTGGAAATACCACGGTGTTTCACAGCATATTTCTCGAATTCGTTTGCAGGATTCATGTTTTTATTTTTCAATGTTTTAATGCCAATTCTATACTCAGAATAGAAATCTTCCTTTCAAATCTCCGTCCAAACTTTCAAATTGCCAAAAAACTGACAATCCGACATAACCAACCCTTGTTAGAGGGCCTTGACTCAACGCACCACTGTCCACAAAAAATTAGCCCCGAGTAGTAAAAAGTCCGGGGCTAATTTTTCGACAATGTCCCGGCAAAGGCTTTTGCCGGGGGCCTGGTGAAGGACCAGGGTTTCATATCTTTTTGCTAGTGATGATGGTGTTGATGTTCGTCCACCAGATGCTGGAACTCATCCCGGCTGACAGGCTTGTCCGTCGGATGGATCTGCGTCTCGGCCCATCCGAACACCTTTTCGGTCTGTATCCGGTTGACGGTGTCCTCCACAAACTTCTTGTCCTGCATCATGCGCTGAACATAGTCAGCCACCCAGGGTTGCTCTTCGGCGCCCGCCGGCATGCCCATATAACCGAACAGTTGTTGCCTGGCAAAAGCCCTGATATCTTCCGGACCTACTTCAATACCATTGTCATGAACGACCTTGTCCGCGATCAGCGTCCACTTCAACTGGTTGACAAAATTGGGGAACTCCTGCTCTACTTCGCCCAGGGATTTGGGCTTCTCGCCACCCGTCAGCATCCAGCGTTTCAGAAAATCTTCCGGGAACTCGATCTTCGTCTGTTCAAGCAGGATATGATATAGGGTATGCTGCATTTGGTTCCGGCTTTGACCATCCCAATACGCCTGGATATCGGCCTTTACGGCGTCGCGGAAAGCCGCTTCGGTGGTCAGTTCCTTACCCGGATAAGCCACCGTAAAGAAGGCTTCGTCGATCTCAGGCTTTTCAATCAACCCGACCTTGGTGATTGCTGCCTTGAAAAATTTGTCGGCTGCTGCCTTGTCCGCCTTGTCCAGGCCCAGGTCGTTCAGCACCCATTCCCGCTCCTTATCATCGAAAGCGGCGGATGGTTGAAGGACCTGGCTATCGCCGTTCTTGGCCCCCAGCCATTTCGGCCTGGTGGCCTCGTTAAAATATTTTACCAGCAGCGAATTGTCCTTTTGGATGCCTCCTTCAACGGGCTCGCCCGCGGCATCCGTCTCCGTGAAATGCAAATTCAGGACATTCTCATCGCCGGTTACTTCCGCCGGTTCGGTCATTTTGCCATTGCGTGTCCGCAAACGCTCCACTTCTTCGTCGATCATTTCAGGCGTCACGTCGACGGTTAACCTGGTAATTTTGGCCGTTGGCAGATCGGCCAGGCTAAAGGAAGGCTTTAAACCGACCTCAAAGGCAAAGGAATAATCTGCAGGATTGTTGATATCGATCTGGCGGGCATCATTCTCAGGCAGCGGTAAGGGCTGGGCAAAGATCTCCAGCTTTTCGGTCGACATATAAGAAGTCAATTCCTTCTCGACGGTCCGCAGCACTTCATCGGTAAACACGGAATTGCCATACATCTTCTTGATCAGTCCGGCGGGGACCATGCCTTTGCGGAAGCCGGGTATATTCGCCTGCTTGCCATATTGCTTCAAGGACTTCTCGAATGACGGAAGATAATCGCCCTTCGAGACATTGACGGTTATTTTGTCCGTCAGCACTCCGATATTTTCCCTTGTTACTGTTGCCATATTGCTATATTATATTATTTATTGCCGGGGATGCGCCGCCGGAAAAATTATAGAACTTCGCCTTTGTCCCCAACAAAGGCTCGTTCGCAACCTTCGCTTCGCTCGGTTGCCCGGCAAAGCGCTAATGTCTGTCCTGTCGGACAAACCTCCTACGTCGGTTTATTTCGGGGTGCAAATGTACGCTTTTTTTGGCTTCAGAGCCAAAATCACTAGTGCCGCCAGCGCCAGCACACCCACGACCACGCAACAACCCAGCAGGGCAGCGGTACCCGCCCCGCTCCTCATCCCCAAAACCAGGCTGATCAGGGAGAGCCCCAGTCCCGACCCCACCGTATACAAGGTGGATTGGATCCCCGCCGCTATCCCCTGCCTGTCCGGAGCCACCCCGGTCAGCGACAATACCGTAAAGGCCGGATAACCGATCGCTATGGCGACGCTGTTGACCAACAGGAGCGCCCCCCAAAAATAGCCGCCCTGCTGCCTGCCGATACCCATCGCCAGCAGTCCGTCCCCGATCAGCAGACAGCCCATGCAAAGCAGCGCCACCCCCAGCGGACTCATCCTCCGATAAAGCCAGGGCAGCAGGTAGCGGGATACCAGCGCCGAGCCGATGCTGTAGGGAAAGAGCAACAGCCCGGTGGACAAGACGCTCCTGCCCAGGCAGACCTGTAGCGCCAGGGTGCAGGTGAACACAAAAGGAAGAAAGCTCGCGCCCAATAAAGTAAAAGCACTCAACCCACGCCAGGACCCGGAAGAGGAGTAGACCCCCGACCCAAAAAAAGGCCGGCGCCGCCGCCGGTCCACACGCAGCAGGATGATGCCGGACAGCAGGGCCGAAGAAAACCAGGGCAAAACTGCCCACTTCAAGTGCGCCGCCTCATGTACGCCGCCGCTGAGCACAAGGAGCGTCAGCGTCAGCCAGGCTGCCATCCAACCATTGGGCCGGTTTCCGGAAGGCCGGGTGTCAGCAGGAATAAAGCGATGGCCGAAGAACAGCGCAATCCCGATCACCGGGACATTGATCCCGAAGATCCAGTGCCAGTTCAGCAGGGAAGCGATCAGGCCGCCAAGGGCCAGCCCGCCGGCAAACCCGATCGCCGCAAATGCGCCAAAAATGCCGAAAGCCATCCGTTGCTGCTCAGCCGCAAAATGCCGGGACAGGAGAGAGATGCCCGCCGGCATCGCCAGGGCCGCGCCGATGCCCTGACCTACCCGCGCCGGTAACAACCATTCCATATGCACACTGCAAAACCCGAACGCGGAGGCCACGTCAAACAGCAACATCCCACGCATGAAGATGATCCGGCTGCCATAATGGTCACAAAGCCGGCCACCCAACAACAGGAATCCGCCAAAACTCAGCAGGTAGACCGTCTGTATCCACTGCGCCGAAGCCAGCGAAACGTGCAGATCGGCGGCGATAAGGGGGAGTGCCAGGTTGACAATGCTGACGTCAAAGGCCTCGAAGAAGATGGCCGAGCAGGCGAGCCATAAGAGAATGCGTTGCTGACGGTTCATATCCGAATGTAGCAGGATAATTAATTTGTGCTGTAATTTTTATAAATTTGTTACAATCGTTATTTAAATTGCCAATTTTTAGTACAATTGATGATGAAGAACAAACCACCCGGCGACACCAGCATCGAGCTTGACGCGGTCGACATCCGCATCCTAAACCTCCTGCAGTCCGATGCCCGGCTTTCTGTTCGACAGCTGTCAAAGCAAGTAAACCTTTCTACGACGCCCGTCCATGAACGGCTCAAAAGGCTCGAATCCTCAGGGGTCATCGACCACTATGGAGCAGTCATCAACACGGTCCGCATCGGCTCCTTTATCGCGTTCTTCGTGAATATTACCCTGAAAGAACATTCCACTCGTCAGGGCGGCGAGTTCATCGGGCAGATAACTGCCTTCCCCGAAGTGGTAGAGTTCCATGTCATCGGCGGCGAACACGATTTTATGATCAAGGTCATCGTGCCCGACATGACGGCCTACCGCCGGTTCTTCATCGAACAGCTCGGCAATATCCCAAACATAGCCAGGCTGCAAAGTATCATCGTACTCGATACCGTAAAAAAAGACAACAAAATCCCATTATAGTCATGGACACGCTTACATCCCAGATCAGATCGCTCCGTATCTATGTCGCCGTACTAACGGTCATCGTCATCGCCTGTCTGATCGCCCTTATCCTGATCCTCCGCGGCCCTCGCCAGACCGATGCGATCGCCGCCAGCCACCTCAATGTTGACGAGATCACCACGCACCGCATCAATATCGTAGAGCCTGACGGCCGCCTCGCCCTGGTCATCAGCGACCACATCCGCCAACATCCCGGCCGCATGAACGGCAAAGATTTCCCGGCACGCGACCGCCCCGCCGGCATGATCTTCTTCAACGAGGAAGGCGATGAATGCGGTGGTCTCGTTTACGACGGCACAAAAAAAGAAGCCAGCTTCACCATCTCCGTCGACCAGTACAAGAATGACCAGATCATGCAACTCAGCTATGAACAGGATAGCGCCGCCAACCCGTCCAGGTCGTATGGACTAAAACTTTGGGATCGCAATGACCGCTTCACCTTTCAGCAGAAATTCGACTTCTACAATGCATTGCCGCCGCACGACAGCGTCGCCTTGCGGACCGGGTTAGACAGCCTGCGAAAGCTGGGCTATCTGAGCGTTGAACGCCTTTTCCTTGGCCACACCGCTGATGGCCAGACGGGTCTTTTCCTGCGCGATAACAAAGGCATACCCCGCCTGCGCATCTGCATCGGTAAAGAAAATCAACCCCTGATCCAAACACTCGACGACCAGGGTAGGGTAGTCGGCACAGCTTTTTTTTGTGTGCCTGCACAAAAAAAGGCGCCCACCGATAAAAGTGGCGCCTTTTAATGATGTCTGGGAAAGCGGTCCCCGCTTTCCGGCCAGCTAATCAACTGATTAACTGGTTTGTGCGGGCGATAGGGGTCGAACCTACATGCCTTGCGGCGCCAGATCCTAAGTCTGGTGCGTCTGCCAATTTCGCCACGCCCGCGACACTTCCTGCATTTCGGAAAGGATGCAAAACTAGGCCTTTTTTTTGTAATTTAGTAGAGTATGGACATGGAAACAGTAGCAGCGATACCGAAATACAATCTTACGGAAGACCAGGAAAAAAAATTGATTCTACGGGAATACCGTGCCCTGTTGCGTTCACTAAAGCCCAAGTTGAAGCAGGGCGACAAAGAACTCATCCGCTCCGCCTTCGAAATGGCCGCTGAAGCGCATAAGACCATGCGCCGGAAAAGCGGCGAACCCTATATACTCCACCCCCTGGCCGTGGCCAGGATCTGTTCCGAAGAGATCGGTCTGGGCGTACGTTCGACGATATGCGCGCTGTTGCACGATACCGTGGAAGACACCGATATCACCCTCGAGGACATTGAACGGGAGTTCGGCGGCGAAATAGCCCGTATAGTCGATGGGTTAACCAAGATCTCAAACGTCGTCGACGTAAACGCCTCCCGCCAGGCCGAGAACTTCAAAAAGATATTGCTCACGCTTACGGACGACCCCAGGGTCATCCTGATCAAGCTGGCCGATCGCCTGCACAACATGCGGACGCTGGACAGCATGAAACGGGAGAAACAGCTCAAAATAGCCTCCGAGACGGTCTACGTCTATGCGCCCCTGGCTCACCGCATGGGTCTCTATACGATAAAGACCGAACTGGAAGACCTCGCGATGAAATATCTCGAACCGGAGGAATACCGCGAGATAGCCCGCAAACTGTCCGAGACCAAACGCGAACGTTCCCGCTATATCAATGAATTTATCAAGCCGCTGAAAGATAAACTGGATAGGGTCGGAGGGTTTGACTTCGAGATCTATGGCCGCCCCAAGAGCATCCATTCCATCTGGAACAAGATGCGCAAAAAAGGCGTCGCCTTCGAAGAGGTCTATGATCTGTTTGCCATCCGCGTCATCCTCAACTCACCCCCCGAAAAAGAAAAAGAAGACTGCTGGAAGGTCTATTCGATGATCACCGATGAATACAATCCTTCCCCGGAACGGCTGCGCGACTGGCTCAGCAACCCGAAATCCAATGGGTATGAAGCCCTTCATACGACCGTTATGGGTCCGCAGGGAAAATGGGTGGAGGTGCAGATCCGATCGAAACGTATGAACGAGATCGCCGAAAAAGGACTGGCAGCCCATTGGAAATATAAAGAAGGGGCCGCCGATGAAAGCCGTTTCGATAAATGGTTTCAGCAGATCAGGGAGGTCCTCAACGCCGAGGACAACGATTCCGTCGATTTCCTCCAGGATTTCAAGACCAGCTTTCTGGCCGACGAGATCTATGTCTACACCCCCAAAGGGGATGTCAAGATGCTGCCCGTCGGATCGACCGCTCTGGATTTCGCCTTTTCCATTCACAGCGCAATCGGCACGCAAACTATCGGCGCAAAGGTTAATCATAAGCTCGTACCGATCAGCCATAAGCTGCGCAGCGGCGACCAGGTCGAGATCATTACTTCCAGCAAACAAACGCCCAAAGAGGATTGGCTGGGTATCGTCGTCACTGCCAAGGCCAGGACTAAAATAAAGGACTCACTGAAGGAAGAAAAGCGAAAGATCGCGGACGAAGGGAAATATACCGTCCAACGAAAGCTCGAAAGCTACGGCGCCGGGTACAATCAGCACAATATCGACGTCCTAACGTCATTTTACAAACTGGCCTCTTCGCTCGACTTTTTTTATCAGGTGGCCGTTCGCAACATCGACCTCAAGGAACTCAAGGAGTTTCAGGTATTGGGCGACAGGCTCGAACCACCAAAACCGGTTAAACCGGTCCCGGAGAACCGGCAAGGTGAGACATCCGCCCCCGTCATCCCGCGAAAGGATACGGAATTGATCATCTTCGGCGAAAGCAGCGACCGCATCGTTTATACGCTGGCCAACTGCTGTAAACCCATTCCCGGTGACGACGTCTTTGGTTTTGTGTCCGTCGGAAAAGGCCTCACGGTCCATCGCACCAACTGCCCCAACGCAGCCAAACTGATGGCCAATTACGGACACCGCGTCGTCAAGACCAAATGGGCCAAGAACAAGGAGATTTCCTTCCTCACCGGTGTCCGTATCGTCGGCATGGATGATGTGGGGGTCATTAACAAAATAACCAACCTGATCTCAGGCGAGTTGAAACTGAACATCAACGCCCTCACCATCGAGGCGAAAGAAGGACTTTTCGAAGGCAATATCAGGGTCTATGTGCATGACAAAGAAGAATTAGAGGAGCTTGCTTCCAGGCTAATGCAACTAAACGGTATTCACACGGTAGTACGGTACGATGCGGAAACAGCGTAAATATTTATCTTTTTTGAAAACGCCGACTTCACCTATTTTTGCCGCCTCAAAAGGCTTTAAGCCCTATAAAAAAATAATATTTGAATGGTTGATGTAATCTTAGGCCTCCAGTGGGGCGATGAAGGAAAGGGAAAGATCGTGGATTTTTTCGCTCCCCGCTACGACCTGATAGCCCGTTTCCAGGGCGGACCGAACGCGGGTCATACCTTATATGTTCAGGACAAAAAGATCGTCCTCCACCAGATACCCTCCGGCATATTTCATGAAAAGACGATCAACCTCATCGGCAATGGCGTAGTGCTCGACCCCATCACCTTGAGGCGGGAATGTGATACAGTTGCTTCATTCGGCGTAGACTATCGGAAGAATCTCTATATTGCACAGCGTGCGCATCTTATCCTGCCAACCCATCGTGCGCTTGACAAAGCATCAGAAATGTCAAAGGGACAGGAAAAGATCGGCAGCACCCTCAAAGGCATCGGCCCGGCTTATATGGATAAAACCGGTCGCAATGGCCTCCGGGTCGGCGATTTGCTGGATAAAAGCTTTACCACCCAATATATCAAGCTCCGGCTCAAACACCAAAAACTGCTTGACAGCCTCAACTTCCACGAAGACCTCTCGGAATGGGAAGAAGAATTCTTCGAAGGACTGGAGTTCATGCGGCAATTCAAGATCGTCAACGGAGAATATTTCATCAATGATAAGATAGCGCAGGGTAAAACGGTGCTGGCGGAAGGCGCGCAGGGAAGCATGCTGGACGTTGACTTCGGAACCTTTCCCTTCGTTACGTCTTCCAATACTATTTCCGCCGGCGTCTGTACCGGCCTCGGCGTTCCGCCGCAGCAGATCCGCGACGTTATCGGCGTAAGCAAAGCCTACTGTACACGGGTTGGCAGCGGCCCTTTCCCAACTGAGTTGGAGGATGCGACCGGCGAAGAATTACGCAAAACAGGCAGCGAATACGGCGCTACTACCGGAAGACCCCGCCGCTGCGGATGGATTGACGGTGTGGCACTTAAGTTCGCCTGCATGATCAATGGGGTCACGCAGATCGTCATGACGAAAGCCGATGTGCTGGATGCTTTTCCCGAATTAAAAGTTTGTACCGCCTACAAGGTTAACGGCGAGACTACCCACGAAGTGCCCTTTCAGATGAACAGGGTGAAGATAGAACCCGTCCTGGAAGCTTTCAAAGGGTGGAAATCAGACACTACCGGCATAAAAAGCTATAATGAGCTGCCCGAAAAGATGCGGGAATATGTGCAATACATAAATAAATATCTGGGAGTAAAAATTGCGTATATTTCCAATGGGCCCGGAAGGGATCAATTAATCGAGAATATAGACAAAAAATAGATATCGTAAAGGCTGTTAACGCTGCTTTTCGTCGCAAAAAAATTAATCCAAAATAAATTTGGCGACTTAAAAAATTCGCCGAAAATTTACATAACAATCTTATTGGACATGGCACCAAAATCTGATAAGGAGGGAAAGGGTTCAAAGAAATCCGCGCCTCAAACACCGAAGGATACTCCGGAGAAGCCTTCGCCGAAATCCAAAAAAGTGGATGACGACGACGATGATGATCTGGATGACGACGATGATACCCCAAAAGCTTCATCGAAGAAACCCGCGTCAAAAGCAGCGTCTAAATCCAAAAAGGACGAAGATGCTGAAGAAGATGACGAGGAGGGTGAAGATTTCGACGAAGTCGACGAATGGGAAAAAGTCGAAGAGGAAGAAGAATGGGATCCCGACTTCGATGAATTCGATATCCCTAAGTCCAAGACAAAAAAATCCACCGGCGGCAATACCTCCAAAAAAACTAAAGCAGGGGACGAAGACGACCTTGGCCTCGACGAGGACTTCAAGGACCTGGACCTTTTTAACGACAGTGGTTTCGAAGAGGAAGAAGATGACTTTTGACAGGTGAAAAGAACCTACGCTTCCTTCCCCATAAGCGATCCTCAATTTATAAAGCGGCAAATGTTGACATGGGCCTCCCCATTCAACATTTGTTGTTTTTTGGATAACCAGGGTTACCAGGCCGCCCCCCTACGCCAATCGCCTCATACTCCGGGCCAGGCATCGGCTACCCCACCATCCGCGCTATCCACCCAGCTAATCGCCCCACCAACTCCGTCACTCGGCCCAGCCACCCCGCCACCGGTTTTCGAATGCCTGCTCGCCGCCGGTGCAGCGGACGCCTTCACCGCGAATCCCGGCCAAGCCTTCGCAAGCCTGAAAACCTGGGCCGCCGGGCAAAAAGACTGGCTTTTCGGCCATTTTGCCTACGACCTGGCCACCGAAACCGAGCCGGCTCATTCGGGGCGCCCGCCCGGCCAGCCGCCCGCACAGCCCTCCGGGCCTACACCGGCGCCCCCCGACCCGAACCCGCCCGCTCACCAACCTGCACAGCCACCGGGCACCCCCGCCGACCCGATCGGCTTCCCCGCCCTATTCTTCTTCTGCCCCGAAACCGTCATCACCCTGCAACTGGACAACATCCTGATCGGCTCCCTGGGACCCGACCCGGAAACCATCTGGCATGCAATCCAGGCCGCCGTCCCCCGGGAACCCACGCCACAGCCCCCCATCGTCTTCGAACCCCGATTTACCCGCGAAGAATATCTTGAGACGATCACAGCACTCCGGCGCCACATCCTCCGCGGCGATTGCTACGAAATAAACTTCTGCCAGGAATTCTTCACCCGGCCCGCAGCCCTCGACCCCTGGGCGGCCTGGCATGCCCTCAGTAAGGCCTCTCCCAACCCTTTTTCTGCCTTTTATCGCCTGAACGACCGGTACCTGCTCTGCGCCAGCCCCGAACGCTTTCTGAAGAGAACCGGGCCTACGCTGCTCTCCCAACCCATCAAGGGCACCGCCCCTCGCGTCCGCGGCGATGCCGCAGCCGACTTCAGCACCGGCCTCGCCCTTGCGGAGAGCACCAAGGATCAGGCAGAAAATGTGATGGTGGTCGACCTTGTCCGCAACGACCTTTCCAGGATTTGTAAACCTGGAACTGTCCGGGTAAGCGAGCTCTTCGGCATCTACGCCTTCCCACAGGTATACCAGATGATCTCGGCGATAACAGGCGAGCTATTGCCCGGCCTGCACTGGACGGATGCCGTGCGAGCCACCTTCCCCATGGGTTCCATGACCGGCGCCCCCAAGAACAACGTAGTGCGGCTTATCGCCCAATACGAACGCTCCCCGCGGGGCCTCTTCTCGGGCGCCCTGGGCTATGTAACCCCCGATGGGGACTTTGACTTTAATGTTGTAATTCGCAGCCTCCTCTACCGGAAGGATACCGGTTACCTGTCTTACCAGGTCGGCTCCGGGATCACCTACAACAGCGACCCCGAAGCCGAATACGAGGAATGCCTGCTAAAAGCGCAGGGCATAAGAAAAGCGCTTGGGATAATATGATGCTTACATTTTCACCGCCACACCCCGCCCGGCAGGGCTGGGATCGGAAGGATTTTCCTGGCTCGCCCCGGAAGGACATAGCCCGGAAAGACATTGGATTCGCTTCACAGACTCCATGAGGATATCATACTTGTTGGAGACGAAAAGGTCCATTTTGTCTCCCGGCAGCTTCAGGTCATAGCTGTTATTGCTGCTGGCCATGATCTTGTCAAAATCAGGATTATACCGGTTGAAGGTCGCCGAATCCAGCAACACATACTTCGCGATAACGGCCGAAGAATACTTGCCCGATACAGTGATAGTCCGGGAACTGCCCAGTTCTTTTGGCGTCAGGTTGCGATGAAAAACATACATCTCCGAACCCGAGAGCTGGTCGGTAGCTTCTTCCTTGGTAAGGGTAGTGACACTTCCCTGGCCCTCGAAAGTATATTGCGTTCCGATGAATTTCTTTACGTGCAACCGCGATTCCAGCGGCAGATAATCCTGCAGGTCCCAGAAACTGCGGCTCCCACTGGTTCGGATAGCGTGGTTGACCTTGGCCGTCCCTGTATTGTAAGCCGCGATGACCAACAGCCAGTCACCCAGTTGGTTGTACAGATCGCGGAGGTAGAGCGCGGCTGCGCGGGTGCTCTTCACGTAGTTCTTACGCTCATCCACATTCCGGTTGACGGTTAATCCAAGATCACGCGCGGTCTGTGGCATCAGCTGCCAGGGACCCTTTGCACCGACCCGGGAAACCGCCGTGGATTTGAGGTTGGACTCGATCACGGCCAGGTATTTCAGTTCCTTGGGCAGACCATATTCCGTTAAGATATTCTCGATAAGACTGAAGTAGGGTCCTCCCCAACTGCGAAGACTCTGCAGTTCTTCCCAATTTTCCTTCATGTAATCCTGTACGAAATTGAGCGCTTTCGGATTCAGGCGCGCGCCATTGCTCCCGCCTACCGTAGCGGCGATATAAAGCTGACCAAATGCAATAGCAGAACCCGACGTAAAGGCCGGAGCAGCGAAGTTGCGGTGCATGCCGGCGACCTTGTCCGTATCGGAATAGCGGTATAACCCGGTCGAATCGAAAGTTGCTGTGGGAGGCGCCCATCCGGAAGTAAGGATGAGGGTTGCGAATAGAGCGACGACACCCAACAATAAAAGTCTTCTGTTGAACATTGACCAACACATTTAAGATGGTAAACTCCATTATCGGCGTTTACAATCTTTCATAGGTAACGGAAACAAGGCGAGAAGCTTTGAAAGCTATCAACCAGGAACGATTCACGGACGGACGGCATTATTGCCAGACCCATCAGCAGCGTAGTAGTGAATGCTTCAGAACTCTCAGTTACAAGGGTAGGATCGTAGGACTTTATTGTTGCATCATCTGATGCGAGAATTGAAGCAAAGATAACTCATTGAACCGAGTCGTCATAGCCTGAATACCAAAAGGCATGCCATTTGTATGGCCGAAAAGTGGTAGGGAAATGCCGGGAATTCCGGTAAGATTTGCATAAACTGTATATATATCAGCGAGATACATCGCGATGGGATCGCTCGTCTTTTCGCCGATCGGGAAAGCCGTGGTTGGGGTTGTTGGGAGGACGATTATATCATAGTCCTTGAATATCAATTCAGTACGTTCGACCAATAGTCTTCGCACCTGCTGCGCCTTGGTAAAGTAGGCGTCATAGTAACCGGCGCTTAACACAAAGGTTCCCAGCAGGATACGCCGTTTGACCTCTTTTCCGAAACCTTCGGAACGGTTCCGTTTGTAAAACTCTGTTAATTCAAGGCTCTGGTCCTTCGTCCGGTGCCCATAGCGGACGCCATCGAAACGGGCCAGATTGGAAGAAGCTTCCGCAGTTGTCAACACATAATAAGCCGGGACAATATAGTCAAGAAGCTCAAAATCAATGGCATCTACCGTATGGCCAGCCGACCGCCAGCGGTCCATGCGCTCCAGGATGGCGTCCCTGATCTCCGGATCAAGCCCGGGATGGCTCAGGGCCTCTTTAAAATAAGCGATCTTATACTTTTTGCTTTCCTTTTCCTCACCCTCCCGGGCAGACCGGTCGCGCCCCTCCCCGCTTCGTCTAACCGTGCTGTCGAATTCGTCCTCCCCGGCTATCACCTTGAAGACCAGGGCCACATCAGGCACGGTCTGCCCAAAAATGCCTATCACATCAAAGGAGGACGCATAGGCGATCAACCCGTATCTGGAAACGCTGCCATAGCTCGGTTTTAACCCCACGACACCGCAGAAATCCGCCGGCTGGCGAACCGATCCTCCGGTATCGCTGCCCAGGCTGATCATGCATAACCCTGCCTGAACGGCCACGGCACTCCCGCCCGAAGAACCTCCCGGCACCCGTCCTTCACCGCGGGCATTCAGGACCTTGCCATAGGCCGAGTTCTCGTTGGACGAACCCATGGCGAATTCATCACAGTTATTTCGCCCGATGATGATGGCGTCTTCCGCCAGCAGCTTCTCAACCACCGTTGCGTGATAGATCGAGGAATAATGCTCCAGGATCTTCGAGCCGGCCGAAAGGGTATGGCCCTTGTACGCGATGACGTCCTTCAGCGCGATGACGACACCATGCAGCTTACCCAGGCGCTGGCCCGCCTTTCTTTTTTCATCCAGGGCCTTTGCTCTCGCCAGGGCCTCTTCCGCATATACTTCGAGAAAAGCATTCAAGTGCCGGTGCGCTTCGATAGCAGCCAGATAATGCACGACCGCCTGCCTGCATCCATCGGGTTGGTCACCCAGCGAACGATGATAAGCTTCTATGGAGTGAAGGTCTAATCCCATTTCGCGTCTTCCAGTTTTTGTTGCTTTTCCACTCGCACGCACAGCAAGACGCTGATCTCATATAAGATAAGCAGGGGAACCGAAGCAACGATGGTGCTTAGCATATCCGGCGGCGTGATGATGCTGGCGACGATCACGATGATCATGATGGCATATTTGCGCACCCTGCGCAGGTAGCCCGCGCTAACGACCCCGACCTTCGCCAGGAAATACATGACCAGGGGCAGTTGGAACGCCAGGCCCGCGCCCAGGATCAGCGGCACGATCGTGTTGAAATAACTGGCGATCGTCCAGATATTCTCAATATTGCTGTCGAGAACGAAATTGGCGAAGAAGTTAATGGTGTAGGGCGCAATCACAAAGTAGCCGAAGAACACACCAAGGAAAAAAAGCAGGGACACATAAAAGATGACCCCACGCGTGTTCTTTAATTCCTTCGGCTTTAAAGCAGGTTTTGTAAACTTCCAGAACTGCCAGAACACATAGGGGAAGGCCAGGATAAAACCGCCTATCAGGATGATATTGAAATACACATCGAACTGTCCCGACACCGCATTGCTTTGCATCTTCACGTGGATCTCCTGCATGCAAAGCTTATTGCCAAATCCCCATTTCTGGCCCAGCCGGCAAAGGAGGCCATAAGTGACAAAGTCTGAATGCGTTGGCCCCATCAGGATGCGCTGCACGATGAACTTGTTGTAAATGGCCATGACGATAGCGCCGATAGCCACCGCAAGCGCCGACTTGAAAAGATGTCCCCTCAACACATCCAAATGTTCGATAAAGGACATCTCTTCCGCTGTCCCGTCCTTGGCCCTTCGCTGGAATAATTTCATGAAAAATAAATACTATGTAAAGACCATAAAAGTATTGCAAAAAGAAAACCCCGCAAAAAACGATTGCGGGGCTTGTGACTCTATAAGGAGTCTTAATTAATTATGAACGGAAGAATCGGATGGAACCGACTTCGTCGTTGTCGCGGCTGTTGTCGTTTGATTCGTCTTTTTGTCTTCGTTGACATGATCCTCTATTTCTCTTGCCACGTTGTCCTTTGCATCCTTGAACTCGCGGATGCCTCTGCCAAGACCACGCATCAATTCAGGAATCTTCTTGCCACCGAATAAAAGAAGAAAAACCAATAAGATGACGACAATATGTCCCCCGCTAAATAAATCTCCCATAACTACATTTTTGAGGTACAAACAAAGGTAAACAGGAAAATCGGTAACAAATGCTTAATTCTGCTACTTTTTCTTGGCTGCTTTGCCGGCTTCGATCGAGGCTACAGCCTGTCTCTTTTCCTTGATACGGGCACTCTTACCGCTGCGTTCACGCTGGAAATACAACTTGGCGCGGCGGACACGACCCACTTTGTTGAGCTCTACCGACTCGATATTGGGCGAGAACAGCGGAAAGGTCCTTTCCACGCCTACTCCGTCGGAGATCTTCCGAACGGTAAAGGTAGCCGTGTGTCCGGTTCCCTGGCGCTTGATCACATCACCCTTGAAACTCTGGATACGCTCCTTGTTTCCTTCGATGATCTTATAGTTGACCGTGATATTATCACCGGCTTTGAAGGTAGGAAACTCGATTTTTCCCGTCAGTTGCTCGTGCACAAAAGCTACAGCAGCGTTCATAACTCAAATTTTTAAGGACTGCAAAGTTATATAGAATCACTCAAACAACAAACTTTATTTGGGCGGCGTAGCCGCCCTGCGCGCGACTTTACCTGGCCACATTCACGGCTCTCTTTTCCCGGATCACAGTCACTTTGATCTGGCCCGGATACGTCATTTCCGTCTGGATCTTCTGGGCGATCTCAAAGCTCAGCTTATCGCTGTCAATGTCCGTAACCTTGTCGGCTTCGACGATTACCCGCAACTCGCGTCCGGCCTGGATAGCGTAGGCTTTTTCGACCCCGGGATAGGCCAGCGCCAGACTTTCCAGGTCTTTTATCCGCTGCAGATACTGCTGCATGATCTCCCGTCTTGCGCCGGGCCTTGCACCGCTGATGGCGTCACAGGCCTGGATAATGGGCGCTATCACGTACTGCATCTCTACTTCGTCATGGTGGGCGCCGATAGCATTGACTACCGCCGGGTTCTCCCCGTATTTTTCAGCCAGCTTCATTCCAAGCAGCGCATGGCTCAATTCGGTTTCCTCATCAGGAACCTTCCCGATGTCATGCAATAGACCGGCTCTCTTGGCCAATTTGGGGTTCATGCCCAGTTCGGCGGCCATGATGCCGCAAAGATTAGCTACTTCCCGGCTGTGCATCAATAGGTTCTGGCCATAAGACGACCTGAAGCGCATTTTTCCGACGATTCGCACCAGTTCCTTATGCAATCCATGGATACCCAGCTCGATAACGGTCCGCTCGCCAATCTCCATGACCTGCTCCTCGATCTGCTTCTTGGTCTTCTCAACGATCTCCTCGATACGGGCCGGGTGGATACGACCGTCAGTCACCAGCCTTTGCAACGAAAGGCGGGCGATCTCCCTGCGGAGGGGGTCGAAAGAGGACAATACGATGGCTTCCGGGGTGTCGTCCACGATCAGGTCCACACCCGTGGCAGCTTCGATGGCCCGGATATTCCGGCCTTCCCGGCCGATGATCTGACCCTTGATCTCGTCACTTTCAAGGTTGAAAACGGTAATGGAATTCTCGATGGCCTGCTCGGCGGCGGTACGCTGGATGCTTTGGATGATGATCTTCCGGGCTTCCTTGTTCGCCTTCTGTTTGGCTTCGTCGATGATCTCCTGCTGCAAGGCCAGCGCCCTGGTCTGGGTCTCCTGCCGGAGGCTTTCTATCAGCTGCGCCCTCGCCTCGTCGGCCGTTAGTGCGGCTATCTTTTCCAGGCGGCGGATATGCTCCTCCTGGTGCTTTTCCAACTCGGTCCGCTTCAGGTTCACGACCTCTATCTGGCGGTTCAGGTTCTCCTTTATGACATCGTTGTCCTTGGTCTGCTTATCCAGATTCTCCAGCTTCTGGTTGATGCCCTGCTCTTTCTGCTTGATTCTGGCCTCGGAGTCATTGATACGCCTGTTCTTCTCCAATACCTCTTTATCATGCTCCGCCTTTAGTTGTACGAACCGCTCTTTTGCCTCCAGCTGTTTTTCCCTTTTGAGGTTCTCGGCGGACGACTGGGCATCCGCCAGGATCTTTTTGGCCTGGGCCTCCGATTCCGCTACTTTATGTTGTGTGTCTTTTGCGAAGATCAGCTTCCCGGCTACTATTCCCCCCAGAAAAATAATAACTCCCAATATTATGGCGACTATCATTAAATATTAAGTTTAAAGTATTCACAATCAGGTGTTTCAGAAGCAGCAACCCCATGGTCTGCCACTTATGTTAGTTGTGCAAGATAGAAAATAGCAGGCAACTTTCATGGGATTCACCTATAAAACCTTGTCCAGCTGCTGTTCCATGCGGGCAAGGGCATCCAGCACAGCATGGGTCTGCATCGTGCCCCCCTCGCCGGCCGGCTGCGTGGCATACCATAAGACTACCATCGCAATATAGTCCTGCATGTCCCGGCCTGCAAACTGAGTCTTGTATTCAATGACCTTGTCATTGATCAGCTTTAAGGTCTTTCGAACCGACTCCTCGTCCTGTGGTTCTATCTTGATTCTGTAAGTGCGATCACCTATGACCACATTTATTGGGATTAATTCTTGCATGTTTGAAATACTTGTTTTATATTTATCAACACCTTATGCACAGGAGGCTGCTAGTGAGGGTAAGGTTTCAGGTTTCTTCGAGTCTAATATACCGTAATCACCTTATAAAAATAGAACGAGTCGACGCCAATACCCTATCTTAAAACTACATGTCCCATGTTCTTAAAAGTCAAATCCTCCGTGTTTATCGACCATCTGACTTTCCAGGTGGATCATCCCGAGAAATGTTTACTGAAGGCTGTCCTAAAAGATGACACCGGTCTCATCTGCCGCGACCTCGAGACAGAAGTTGAGAACGACCAGCAGGAACTTGACTGGAATGGTCTCAATGACCTGCCTTACGGTGTATATACCCTCGAAATTTCCCGTGGAAAGGATGAGATGAAAATGCGGTTGGTAAAACGAGTCTGACCGGTATAATAAAGAAAACGCTTTCTCCGGTCACCTCGTCACTCCTCCAGCATCGCAATACACCGGTCAATTTCCCGGATGTACTGCCCCAATCTTTTCTCCAACGCCCGTTTTTCCCCTTCACTCATAGCCGCTTTTGTTGACTTTAGTATCTCAACCTGTTGCTGCAATTGCTCCAGCCGCGCCGTCTTGTCCATCAACGTCTCCTGCTGCTGACGCATCTCCTCCCTCAGTTTTCCATTTTCCTTTAACAGCAGGTCACGTTGCCGCAACAATTGCTGCAACTTCTCCTGTATCCGCCGCACCCGAAGCTCCGCTTCGCCGGCAGGAGGAGACGATCGACCCCCGCTATTGGTATCTTCACTCATTACAATTTTTTTGGCTTCGGGGCCGCGTCGGCAAATTGGCCCCTCGCCAAAAACCGCTTATATCTGGTGACCTTCTGGCCATGGGCCTGTGGTCCACCTACGATTTTCGGATCTCGGCCTGCACTTCCTTTTCCAACGCACTGATGATCCGGCCTACCATCACCTCGATCTCTTTATCGGTAAGCGTCTTCTCCTCATCCAAAAAAGTAAAGCTGACAGCCAGCGATTTCTTGTCCTTCCCCAGCTTCTCACTTTCAAATATATCGAAAAGCTTTACTTCCTGCAATTTATCCAGGCGCGCATTCCGGATGGTTTTTTCCACGGCTTCGTACGCAAGACCCTTATCCACCACCATCGCCAGGTCACGATAGACCGGCAATTGTTTCGGCAGCTCACGGAATATCACCGCCTTTTCCGCAGCCATATCCTGTAGCAGGTCCCAGTTGAAGTCCACGAAGTACACCTCCTGGCGGCAGTCGAATCGTTTCAACAGATCGGGTTTTACCGTACCCATTTCCACCAGGATCTTGCTGCCTTTCAACATCGCCAACCCCATTCCCAACTTCGGATGCGTGAGTTCCACCCAGCCCGGCACCGCCAGACCCAGCAAAGGGAAGACGCGTTCGCAAAGCCCCTTTACAAAATAGATGTCCATCACCCCGCCCTTTCCTTTCCACGAGTCCTCACGCAAGACGCCGGTCAGGTACAGACAAAGCCGGTTCGATTCTACATACTTCCCGACCCCCGTAGTGTGATAGGTCTTGCCAAATTCAAAAAAACGCAGGTTGCCATTCTTTCGATTGAGGTTAAACCCCACGGATTCCAGTCCGGTTTCCAGCAGACTGGGACGCAGGATATTCAATTCCGCACTCAGGTTATTGATCATCTTTACTGCCGTCTCCAGTTCCGTATCACTGAAATAGGCGCTATTGGTTATCGAATTCGTAAGGATCTCGTTGAAACCCTGGCCCACCAGCCAGTGCGCGACCGACTTTTTCCGCGCCGCCCTGGCCCCGTCACTTTCGACAGCGGGCGAGATCGTTATCGACGCAGGAATGGCGATATTATCCAATCCATCGATCCGCATGATCTCTTCCACCAGATCGGCCGGCAGATGGATATCCGGCTTGTGCCAGGGCACAGCTACCCGGATAAGATCGACACGCTCCGCAACGACCTCAAATCCCAGCGCCAGCAGGATACGCTTCACCGCATCGGGCTGATAATGTTTACCACTCAGCTTCTTCAGATAAGCATATGCCAGGGACACTTGCACCTTGTCGGCCTGGTCCGGATAAACGTCCACGATCTCCGATGCGATCTCGCCACCGGCCAACTCCACGATCAGCGCGGCCGCCCTTTTGAGGGCGACCACCGTGCCGGAAATATCCATGCCCTTCTCGAAGTGGCTGGCGGCGTCAGTCCTCAACCCATGCCGGAACGACGTCTTACGGATGGTGATGGGATCGAACCAGGCGCTTTCGAGAAAGATGGTCGTAGTGGCGTCATTGATCCCGCTGTGCAATCCGCCAAAAACACCGGCCATGCCCATCGGCTCCTCCGCATTGCAGATCATGAGATCCTCTGACGATAACCGCCGCTCCTTTTCATCCAACGTTACAAAGCTTGTGCCCCCGGCGAGACGCTTGACGACGATCTTCCTTCCCTTGATCGCGTTCAGATCATAGGCGTGCAGGGGCTGACCCAGTTCATGCAGGACAAAATTGGTGATGTCCACGATATTGTTGATGCTGCGGATGCCGATGGCTTTTAACTTGTCCTGCATCCACCGCGGTGACTCACGGATGGTAATACCCCTGATGCTTATCCCCGAATACCGCCCGCAGCCCTTTTTGTCAACGATCTCCACCGACACCGGTACCTGATCCTTGCCGCCAGCCGCTTTGAAGGCGTCGGCCGAAGGTTGTTTGGGCCTGTATTCGCCGTTCTCATGATGAGAAAGCCAGGCACAGACATCCCTCGCCACGCCCCAATGACTCATGGCATCCATATGATTTGGTGTAAGTCCGATACTGATCAGATGATCCGTATAAGGATGGAACCACTCTGCTGCCGGCGTTCCGGGCTTGACGCTATCGGGCAGCACCAGGATGCCCGCATGACTTTCACCCAGCCCGATCTCATCCTCGGCACAGATCATCCCCTGACTCTCCAATCCCCTGATCCTGGCTACCTTTAAGGTGATCGGTTCTCCCTTGACGGGATAAATGGTCACGCCCGGAAGCGCCACCACCACTTTCTGCCCCGCCGCAACATTGGCGGCCCCGCAGACGATGGAGAACGTCGACGGACCACCCACGGAAACGGTCGTCAGCTTCAATTTGTCGGCATTGGGATGCGGTATGCATTCGAGCACCTCCCCGATCACAAGCCCTGCCAGCCCGCCTTTTACCGATTCATATTTTTCCAAACTTTCCACTTCCAGTCCGATTGACGTGAGGATCGTCGAAAGCCGCTCCGGTTCCAACTGCACCGGTAAATAATCACAAAGCCAATTATAGCTGATAGTCATGTCTATAGCCTGTTTTCGGCAAAGATACTTGTTCCCGCCCCAATTCGTAACAGCCCAATAAACGGCCGCAACCGCATGAACTATTCTGGGATGATCGGCGTTTAAAGAAGATGATCGGAATAATAAAATTTTCTTTCTTTGATAATCAATTGTTAATAATTTGCAGGGTCGGTGAATTTGCATGATAAATGCATTGTCGTCGGTGGAACCTGTTAAAAGCTAATTATGAAAAAACTCCTTTACTTGGCCCTCGCTCTTTCGGCCCTGGCTCTCCATGGTTGCGGACCAACCTCAGTCGTTGTAGAAAGCACGCCGCCGCCCGCGCCACCACCACCGCCGCCGCCTTCTGTTTCTTACCAAACCTTTTACGACGCATTGAGCCCCTATGGTCAATGGATCAACAACCCCGAATATGGCTACGTCTGGATGCCATCGGTCGCGCCCGACTTTACGCCCTATGGCTCAAACGGCCATTGGGTCTACACCGACCAGGGCTGGACCTGGGATTCCGATTACCCCTGGGGCTGGGCGGCATTCCATTATGGCCGCTGGTTCTTTGAGGATGGCTACGGCTGGATGTGGATGCCTGGCAACGAATGGGCGCCCGCCTGGGTGAGTTGGAGAAGGAGTCCTGACTATTACGGGTGGGCGCCGCTTGGCCCGCAGGTTACGATCAGCGCCTCCTATGGCAGCGGCTATAATCCGCCCAACCACTATTGGCATTTTGTTCCGCAGCAATATGTCGCCAGCCCGCAGGTCAACAACTATGTTGTGAATCAACAACAGAACGTAAGCATCATCCAAAATACCACCATCATTCGGAATACCACCATCAACAACACTACCGTAAACAATACGACGATCATCAACAACAACGTGAACAATCGCGTCACGGTGAACAATTATGCGGGCGGCCCCGATCCCGCGGAGGTCTCCCGCGTCAGCGGTAGTCCCCTTCGTCCAGTTCCCCTCAGGGAAAGTAGTCGTCCTGGCGAGAACTCCGCCGCGGGAGGGCTGTCTATCTATCGGCCAAGGATAAACTCTCCTTCTACATCTGGCAGTAGCGGTTCCTCCGCGGTGGTTCCACCTCGTGTTCAGTCGCTAAACCAGGTTCGTCCGGTCAACCCCACCAGTTACAACAATACGAGGCCGGCTAACAATCCTGGCCCTTCCAACCCCAGCCCGGGCGCGCCGCCAGCCTCCAACACCGGCAATCCCGCCTACAACAGCAGCAGTCATCCGGCTAACAACCCTATTAGCGCAGGCAACCCGGCCAACACCGGCAATCCGGCCACGCTGCGGACTGTAAATAATCCTGCGGCGATGCCCGTCAACAACACCCCACCGACCGCCAATCATCCCAATGTTGTAAGACCCGGCACCAGCGCCGCGGCGCCAGTGCGACCACCGTCGTCAACGGGTAACACCCCGACCAACAATCAAACGACGACCGTGAAAAAACCGACGCCTGTAGCCCGGCCAGTGAATCAAAACCCAGCCGGCAATAAACTCAAACAGAATAAAAAACCCAATCGGGACAGCACCAACAACAAGGACAACCGGCCTTGATCCCCGCCTGAACATTCCGAATAGGACGATCAGGCCGCGGAGGTTAACCGACCCTGATCCCTACTTCAAAGTTCCAGATAAAACAGACCGGCGCGGGCGATCATGACCCTGCCAAACCCGCGCCGGACCTCACTAATCTCTTCCCGGGAATAGCCGAAAAACGCGAAAACTGCATTCTGTGGTTTGCCCCTCCTGGCAAAATTTTGCTCCCTAAATACTTGTGCACAACCGGTGTGCATTTAAACAGAAAAAGGACTGAAAACTTTTTTAAATTGTGGATAGACTGGCAGGATCTGTGTGTAAGCCCCCAAAACCTGTGCATAACCGGGTGAATTTCTATAGGAAAAAGAAAGCAAAAGAAAAATTGCCTCCGTCAGATTTTGGAGTTCTATATTCGCCCTCCTGACTGACCCGGGTAACATTCAGTTCATGTTCCAGTAACAATTTCTTAATGATGCCCCAGGGCGGCGACCCGACCGAAGGTCAGACATTAGATTTTTTTAATATTTTATTCTCGACGGCTGTATGGATTTGACTAACCTTAATCTGAACAAGGATCGCAGCAAGATCAGGCGTAAGCCCCCTGTGGACCTGAGCACCATGGTATACGGGAAAGTTCCTCCCCAGGCAAAAGAGCTGGAAGAGGCCGTACTGGGCGCTATCATGTTGGAAAAGAGTGCATTTGATACCGTTGTAGAGATATTGAAACCGGAGTGTTTTTACCTGGAAGGACACCAGCGCATCTACCGTTCCATGCAGAGCCTGGCACAAAAAAGTCAGCCGATCGACATCTTTACCGTCGTCGAAGAACTCAAAACACGGATGGAGCTGGACGTCGTCGGCGGAGCCTACTACGTCACCAAACTGACCAATTCCGTCGTTTCCTCCGCCAACATCGAAACCCATGCCCGTATCATCCTCCAGAAATTCATCCAGCGGGAACTCATCCGCATCAGCGGTGAGATCATCGGAGATGCTTATGAGGACAGCACGGACGTTTTCGATCTGCTCGACGACGCCGAAAGCAAGCTCTTCGGAATCACCAATAACCACCTTCGTAAGAACTTTGACAGCATCGATACCGTGCTGGTGAAAACCATCCAGCGCATCGAGGACCTGCGCCACAAACAGGACGAGATCACCGGTGTGCCAAGCGGTTTCCCCTCCCTCGACAAGATCACTTATGGCTGGCAGCCCACCGACCTGATCATCCTGGCGGCCCGCCCCGCGGTTGGTAAAACGGCCTTCGCCCTGAACCTGGCCCGTAACGCCGCCCTCAGCGCATCCAAGCCGACCTCCGTAGCCTTCTTCAGCCTGGAAATGAGCTCCGCGCAGCTGGTCCAGCGTATTTTGAGCGCCGAAGCGGAGATCCTCATGGAAAAGATCGCCCGCGGTCGCCTGGAAGAGCACGAAATGAAGCAGTTGTATAAAAAAGGCATCGACAGGCTGGCCAAGGCCCCCATCTTTATCGACGATACCCCCGCCCTCAATATCTTCGAGCTGCGCGCCAAATGCCGCCGGCTCAAGAACAAGCACAATGTCGGCTTCATCATCATCGACTACCTGCAGCTCATGAGCGGGGCCGGCGACAACAAGAACGGCAACCGCGAACAGGAGATCAGCCGCATCTCCCGCGATCTGAAGGGACTTGCCAAAGAACTTCAGGTGCCCATCATCGCCCTGTCCCAGTTAAGCCGCGCCGTGGAATCCCGCAAAGAAGGCGAAAAGATCCCGCAGCTAAGTGACTTGCGCGAATCGGGTGCCATCGAACAGGATGCGGACATGGTCATGTTCCTCTACCGCCCCGAATACTATGGCATCACCGCCAACGAAATGGGCGAAAGCAATAAAGGCGAAACGCACGTCAAGATCGCCAAACACCGTAACGGTTCACTGGATACGATAAAGCTCCGCGCCCTCCTGCATATCCAGAAGTTCACCGAATACGGCGACGACGATTTTGGCGGGATCGGCATGCCTTCCGGAGGTAACTGGAAACCCGTTCAGGACAATGAAGGCAGCGGCGGCGGGGCGAGACTCTATATCCAGGCCGGCAGCCGGATGAAAGACCTGCCCCAGGATGACGACGAGACCCCATTCTAATGGCACTCCCATTTTTCTATATCTCCTCCTTTACCCCCGGTCAGCAGGAGATCATGCTGGACGAAGACAATTCCCGGCACGTTATCCAGGTACTGCGGATGCGCCCCGGCGAAGCGCTTAGGCTGGCCGACGGAAACGGTACCCTGCTCGATGCCGTGATCCTCGATGATCACAAGAAGAAATGCCGGGTTGCCATACAAGCTGCTACAACGGAACCGCCGCGCCCGACCCGCGTCACGATCGCCATCTCCCCCGTCAAGAACACCGCCCGTTTCGAATGGTTCCTGGAAAAAGCTACCGAGATCGGCGTCAGTACCATCATCCCCTTGCTCTGCGAACGCACCGAACGGCAGTCCATTCGCACAGACAGATTGCGCAATATCCTCGTCAGCGCCATGCTTCAGTCCCAGCAAGCCTGGCTGCCGGTCCTTGCCGAGCCGATTCCATTTTCCCAACTGCTCGCCCAAATGGCGCCGGGGCAGATTCATATGAGACAAATGGCGGAAGGGCAAGTTCCTGTGGGACAAACCACTACAGGACAAGCCTATATCGCTCACCTGCTCGAAGCGCCCCGCGCTACTGCCAGCCTGGCCGGTATCACTAGGCCCGACGCTTCCCTGATCCTCATCGGGCCGGAAGGCGATTTCTCCCCAAAAGAAGTCGAAACGGCCCTGGCGGCAAAGCTTATCCCCGTAAGCCTGGGCCACAACCGCCTACGCACGGAAACCG
>Ga0302325_10001151_pt1 | contig 68846 bp, 60 predicted proteins | sample Palsa_T0_2_FD_201948 | JGI IMG/M metagenome (GOLD analysis project Ga0302325, IMG submission 201948) | Peat permafrost microbial communities from Stordalen Mire near Abisko, Sweden - Palsa_T0_2 | ecosystem: Environmental > Terrestrial > Soil > Palsa > Peat permafrost | place: Sweden: Abisko...
AAAGGCGGCAAGAATTCGAAGGCGCAGCAAATGATGCAAAAGATGATGGCGCAGGCGACGCAGGCGCGAAAAGCCGGCGGCAACAATAGCAAATCGTCAAGCAGTTTCGGCGGCGACGATACGTCCGGCGCTGTGGCCAAAGACACGACCGGCGCGCGCCGCGTGGAGAAGACCGGCGGCGCAAACTCGGGCGAATGGCCGGAGGAGTTTCGCGACCAATTGCAGGCCTATTTTCAGCAGATCGACAGCGGCGGAAAATAGGCCGCGAGGGACGATGGCATGAATCGACTCCGGTGGCTTACGGCCTGCGCGGTGATCGTTTCCGCGGCCAGCGCGACGGGACAGTTTCCACTTTCACCGGACATCAATCTCTTCGGGGATGATCTTCCGCAAAAAAATCCGGCGCCGCCGCAACCCGGCCGCCATTTTATCAAGCGCCTTGACCCGGTGAAGGACGCTCCGGCCGACTCGCAAATCCTCGTCTTCCGGGACGGCCAGCAGTTGCATGGCGAACTGACGGAGGTGACGGCGGAGGGAATTGTCTGGAAACGGTCGGACAGTGACGAGGTCTTGCGTATCCCGCGCGATCAGGTGCGGCGCATCGGCCTGGTTCCGTTCGCGGGCGAGGCTCCAAATGGCTTCATGGGCGCGGTCCCTGGAATCCCAGGGCTGGAACCAATGGAATCGGACGAGATCCCCAGTCGTGCGGCCAAAACCATGCCGGTGACGTTGAAGCTGCCGGGAGGTGACTGGCTCTTCGGCGCAGTGACCAGCGCGGATGGGGAGAAGTTTACCCTCCGGCTCACGGATGGCACTTCCATCGACATCCCGCGCGCCCAACTGGAGTGGCTGCACTTTTCACCGAACCCGGCGCCGGCTTTTGGCTTTTTCGGTTCGGCGCTGGACCTGGAAGGATGGACGCCGGAGTCCACCGCGACGGAAATCGCGGGGGGCACGGCGACCATCGGTGGAGATGGCTGGATCGGCCGGGCGCTCTCCGCGCCCCAGCGCTTCGAGGTGGCGCTGGAAATCCCGCCGGATGCCGAAGAAGGCACGCGCCTTTGGTTGCAGCCATTCGGCCCGCAAGTCAATTGCTACACCACCGGAACGGTGGAAATCCAATTGGGAAAAACGCAAATTACCCGCCAGCTCTTTATCAACCGATTTGACCGTCAAGTCTCGCCCTATCCAAAGGAAGCAAAGGACGCGGCGGCGCCGAAAGGGCCAACCAGTTATCGGATCTTCTACGATGGAACCGGGCGGCGCATTGTGGTCCTGCGCAACGGTCGCACGGTGGGGGACTGGAAGTTTGGCGCCTCGAAGGAGGACGGGGAGGACGTGCAAGCGATGTTTCGCCAAATGCGGATCACGGGCATTTGCCTCGATCGTATGAATGCCGGCGGCCGCGCTCCGCTTAAATTCAGCCGGCTTTGGCTACAACCCTGGAACGGTGCCGTCCCCCGCGGGGACGAAACCATCGGTGGCCAGGATCAACTTTCCCTCGGCGACGCGGAGCCAATCGTGGGAAAACTGGATTCGATCGCGGCCGGGGAGTTCGTCTTCTCCGGCGAATCGCGCGTCTGCAAAGCGAACACGTTCGTCCAGTTCGCCAACGCGCCGGCGCCGCTGGCCGAACCGGTCGCCAGGGTCAACCTTGGCAAACTGGGCGAATTCAGCGTGGGCAAGCTCGAAATCCACGAAGGCGTGGTGCGTTGCGACACCGCGTTTGCGACCGGCCTGGAAGTGCCTGTGAAGACCGTGCAAGCGATCTCCTTTCAGAGTCAGCCGGCAATGCCCCGTCCGGCGGCGGATATCCTGGTCTTCAAAAATGGTGATGAACTTTCGGGCAAGGCGCTGGCGGCAAGCTCGAATGGTTTGGTCCGCTGGAGGACCATTTCCGGCCAGGAACTGGAATTGAAGTCCGGGCGGATCGCGGGCATCCGCTTCGCCCCCGCCGAATCCGGCGCCAAACCCGCGGCGCCGGCCGCCACCTTTGAATTGCGCAACGGGGAACGCCTGCGCGGCGACCTCGTCTCCCTCGACGAAAAGCAGGTGCAACTCCAACACCCGCAACTCGGCGCCCTGGCGCTGGATCGCAGCCGTTTGTGGCACCTTTTTCCAAGTTCCGGCGTCGAGATTTCCGATGGCGGGCGCGATCCGGAATCGTGGACGCGCGAGGCGCCCGCGGAACCGGGCCGCGTGGCCCGCAAAGCCAGGGGAAGTCCCGCATCGTGGGTCTACCTCGACGGGACGTACATCCTGCGCAATCGGAACACTTCGATGTCGCCGAACAGCGACCAGTGGGATGGGCTGCATCGCGAGATTCCGGCGGGGTTGGACCGCTTTGAAGTGCGCCTGGAAGCGTACGCCACCGTCGCCAGCGCGACCTGCCTGCTCCTGCGCCTCTCGACCAGGAATTCGGGGCCCACCTGGCAGGCCACGGTTTCCTACGGCGAGGTTCAGCTTCTGGTCCAGCAATTTAACCGGCCGCCCAATTGGCGTGAGATTCCGCTCCAAGAGAAATTGCCCGATCTCGAAACCCGACGGGCCATTCGGCTGTTTGTGGATACGAAGGCGGGAACCGGCGATCTATTCGTCAATGGTGTGCTCGTCGCCCGCACCGGACAACAGGCCGGTGAACGCCTCACGCCCGGCAAATACATGGTCCATTTTCAGCCGTACCCGAATCAAGGCGGCCCGTGCGTATTGTCGAATCTGTGGATCGGACCGTGGACCGGAGAGTTGCCCCACGGCGACGCCGCGACCGAAGGGACGACCGCGCTCAGCAATGGCGACGCCGCACCCGGCACGCCAAAGGCGATCCAGGATGGCAAGCTGGCGATGGAAGGTGAGGTCGGCGCATTTGAGATTCCCGTGGAAAAAGTCCAGGAAGTGGATTTCGGTGGGAAGATGTCTTCCGAGCCAACCCCGACCCGTCTCCGGTTCGCGGACGGCACTGTCGTCAACGTGGACCAGTTCCAGTGGGATGGCCAGGGACTCACGGCGCACAGCCCGACCCTGGGCGACCTGCGCTTGCCGGCGGGAGTCATCCATGAAATTATCTTCAATCCACCGGCGCCACATACCTTCACGCTGCCAGAACCCCCGAAGACGGCCCGCCACGATCCCGATCAGGGCGTGGGGCTTGACGTAGAAATTCCGGCTCGAAACGCACAATGAATAGATTTGCCCGCCTCCTCCTCCGCCATGGCCTTGCCGCCGCGCTCGCTCCAGCACTTGCCCTCCAGGCGCAGGACCTGAACGTCTATCGCGGCACGCAGGTGGCGCCGGAGGTCGAACGCGTTTACGAGCGAGGGCTGGAGTACCTGGTCAAGACGCAAAACGAGGATGGCGCTTTCCCCGGCAACTATGGCCACGAACCCGCGACCGCGGCGCTGTCAATGCTCGCGATGTTCGCCCATGGCGACGATCCGAACTATGGCCCCTACGCCAAACCCATCAAGCGTTGCCTCGAGTATCTTCTCAAGAGCACCGATCCCGGGACCGGCTACATCGGCAGTTCGATGTACAATCACGGCTTTAGCACGCTGGCCCTCGCCGAGGCCTACGGCGCCGTCCAGGATGAACGCATCGGGCCGGCGCTGAAACGCGCGGTCGAACTGATCCTGACTTCGCAGGACAAAAATCGCTTCAAGGCCTGGCGCTACAGCCCCGATTCCAAGGACGCGGATTCGACGGTGAGTGGAGCGTGTTTCGTCGCCCTGATCGCCGCGCGCAACGCCGGGTTGCGGGTGCCCGACAGTGCCATCGAGAGCGCGTTGAAGTTCTATACCGATTGTCAGAACCCGGGCAGCGGCAGCATCGGCTACACACCCGGTTCCGGCGCCAATGGGATGGCGACGACCGCCATCGGCGTGGCCGTCTACGCCTATGCCCGCAAGAAAGATCAGCCGACCTTCATCAAGGCGCTCGGAGCGCTGAAAAAGGCCGACGACGAGGCCCTCGGTGGCTATCCTTTTTACGGTGAGTACTACGCCTCACAGGCGCTCTTCCAAAGCGACGTGAAGGCGTGGGAGACTTGGAACACCAAACGGGTGCAAAAGCTCGCCGACACGCAGAATGACGACGGCAGTTGGGATGCCAGCCTCGGCGCGCCGCTTTCAACGGCGTTTGGCCTGCTCTCCATCGCGCTGAGCTACCGCTATCTGCCCATTTACGAACGCTAAACCCGCCGTCCACTCATGCACCGCCACACCCTCCTCGCAACTTCATTCCTGGCTGTCGCCCTGGCGGGTGGACTGGCGCCGGCCAACGCACAGGTCGTGATCAATGGCGGCGCCGTCGTCCTCAACGACGGCTTCTCCGACGGCCAGTTCCGAAAACCGGAGCCGGACCCAGCGGGACCGCACTTGATCGAGTTTTTTGATGGCCGGCAACTGCACGGGACCATCGAGGCGCTGGACCTGGCGCACCATGCAATCACCTGGCGGCGCACGGACACGGAAACGCCGCTGGTCATTTCCACCATCGATGTCAGCCGCCTAAGTTTCGATCCTTTAACTCAGCAGGAGGTCAACCCGCTGATGCTCCAGTTTGGCATCCAGCCCAACGCACCAGCCGAACCGCAGGGAAACAAGGGCCGCGCCACGGTGAAATTTGCCGGGGGCGACTGGCTGGTGGCGGACGTCAACAATATCCTGGACAACAAGATTCACCTCGAACTTGCCAACCATGCACCGTTGATCGTGGATCGCGGCCAGGTGGAATGGATCTACTTTGCGAAAGGCTCCGCCCCGGAATGTTACGAAGGGCCGACGAGCATGGCGGGTTGGGCTTCGGGAGGCGGCTGGACTTATCGCGATGGGACCTTGCGGGCCACGACACCGACGCAGATCGGGCGCAACCTCGGCCCGCTGCCGGACCAGGTCGAATATCAATTCGAGGTGGATCAGGGCAATCTCTTGAGCGCCTTCACCGTCAATCTGCACGGGCGGTACGGCCTGGGCAGAGGCGGCAGCCCGGGAATGATCCAATGTATGCTGCGCGCCAATACGCTCAACGTTTACGGAAACATCGGCGGGAACTTCAAGTCGCGGCAAGTCGACCTCACCAAGACCGTCGGCACGGCCCTGGACGGACGCGACAAACCGGGAAAGAGCAACCCGGTGTTGTTTCAGGCCTTCGAGGATTTCACGGGTGGAAAACTGTTGATCTTCATCAACGGCCACAAAGCCGGTGAATGGGATCTCCAGAAGGGCGAGTCAGGCAGGAACGGCGGCGGCATCAGTTTTCAGCCCACGGTCTGGAACTCGAACTCCGAACAGACCCTGGCAAAAATCCGCGTCTTGCCGTGGGACGGTCGATTGCCAGGTGAAGCATCCCTCGAAGGCGCCGAGGCCGCCGACCACCTCCTGCTGGCCGATGGCACGACGCGCGACGGCAAGTTTGTCGACCTCGCCTCTGGGACGATCCGGTTGCGTGCCGAAGGTAACTCCGTGGAAACCGCGCTGGAGCAGGTGCGGATGTTGCGATTCCAACACCATGACGGACCGACGGATGCGTCTCCCACGGTCGCGCACTTGCGCTTGACCGACGGAGGTGAGTTTGACGCCTCCGCCGTCAACTGGCACGACGGCAAGCTGGACGTCCGGACGCGGTTCGGCACGGAAGTCATCCTGCCCGTCGCCGCGATCACGGACCTGCATCTTTCCCAGACACCGCCTTCCCTGACCGTGGCGGAAGATGTTCTCGTTTTCAAGAATGGGGACCGGATCAAAGGGCATCTTGAAACTGCCATAGAAAACGAAAAAGTGCACTGGCGCATGGGTGAATCGGCCAGGCCCGTGGAATTTGCCCTCACACACGTCCTCGGTGTGCGGCGCGACGGGGAGGCGAGCCCGACGCGCAAGCGGGTGGATTGCGTGGTGCGCTTCCGCAATAATGATTGGCTGGCAGGGCAGTTTGTCACCCTGGACAAAAATGAACTGGTCCTCGACACCGCGGATGCGGGCCAGATCACCGTTGCCCGCCCGCAGGTCCGGGCGCTCTATTTCAGTCGCGATGGCACCCTGCCCATTTCCGATGGCGCCGCCGACGATCGCGAATGGCTCCATGGCCTCGATTTGACGCCCGCCGGCGTCACGCGAGCAACTCCAAGGTCCGGCGTCAACCCGGCCAACCTGTGGAGAAGCTTCGACGGCACCTTTTCGCTGGCCCCTTTCGAGGCCCAATCCGGAATGTCGCGGATGGGTGGCATTCATATCGGCCGTCGCATGGACGGCCTGCCCGCCCTCGTCCAAATCAGCTTCGATGTCACCGGGTCGCGCGATCAGATCCTCTTCGCCGCCCAGCTTTTTTCCGATCCGTCGAGTCCCGGCTACTTCATGCAGTTCCACAGCCAGGGAATGTACATCTACGACCTGAATCCGGTGCAACGCGGACGCGGCATCATTCCGCAGCAGATGCAATTTGAGGGAAAACTGAAGCCGGAAGCCCGCCAGCGGCACATCGACCTATTTGCCAACCGGGAGACGGGCATGCTGGCCGTGTTCGTCGACGGCGTGCTCATCACCCGCTTTGGCGGGAAGTCGGGTTCAACGGCCCGGCAACTTGGGCATGGCCTGATGTTGAGTCCGCAGGTCGGCATGCCCTGCACCTTTTCCAATCTCTGGTTTGGTCCATGGAATGGGCGGCTTCCAGGCCAGGCTGCCGGGACGGATACCGCCCCGGACACCGCCATCCTGAACAATGGGGACGAGGCCCAGGGAACCGTCGAGTTGGCCACTCCGAGCAGCATGAAGCTCGCTTCTGATGTCGGCCCGCTGGAATTGCCGCTCGACCGGCTGACAATGGTCGATTTTGGCGGCCCTGCCCCAACCCGGACTGCAGGCGCCCGATTGCACCTGGCCGAAGCCGGCGTTCTCACCATCCATGGCTACCGGGTCGAAAAGGACGTCGTGAAATGCCGGAGTGAGGTCGTGGGGGACCTGAGCTTGCCCCTGGGTGCCGTCCGTGAGCTGGTCTTTTCTCCCGCCACACCTGTGCAGCAGGAAGAGAAAAGGCCGTAGAGCCGAAGGGCCGGCGAAAGGGCGCAGCCGGGACGTGGCGTGAGAACCTCTTCTTCTGACTCTGATTCTTTTCCTCTCCGGGCGTGCCGTGGGCGGTGCAAACCAAAAAGAGCCAACCTCTTTTCCCAAAAAAAATTCAGCCCCCCGCAACCGAGTGGCTGCGAAGGGCTGATGTTCCCCCCAGAACAATCTTTTAAATACGAGCCGACTATGCCTCGAGAGGACCGGCCGCGCAACAACTTTTTTTAATTAACTTAATATCGATGCGCATTTCGACGTATAACGTAAACTATAAGGGGATTTAATTAAAGGGCGATTTCCCGGAGATTAAATACGCAAGTAGTTTATTACAACCATGTTATGCGCTATACATTGCGAGAAATCGTGCGGATAAGCAATTGGCTGAGGACGACCTCCGGCTCCATCGAAGAGGTCACCAAACAAGCATTAGCCTCCAGACAGGCGCCCAAGGCCGCGTGCAATTCCGCCATATCGTACCGATGCGCATGGATCGCCGCCAGACCGAGCACATAGGCATTCACCGTCCCGTCCTTCTTCCGCGGGAGGTGGGCGATGGCCGCTTCGGGCAGGCGTTCGAGCGTCTTGCCGAAGAAGAACGGCTGCTGCGGCCGCGAGAGCTTGTGCCGGGTCATCAGGTCCTTGACGATCAACAGGCTGCGGACGGTTGGGATAATGGCCACCAGCAGGATGCCGATGGGCGATTCGCCTTGGAAAAGCAACTGCTCGAGAATGGCCAGTGAGCGGCTCAGATTTCTCGCCGCGAGGGCGTTGCCGAGCTCAAAGACGATTCCGGCTCGGGACAAAGGGACCAATTCCCGCACGTCGCCGGCCGTGACATCCCTCCGCTCTGCGCCGAGAAAAAGGTCGAGCTTCTCAAATTCATTGGCCATGACCCGGCGATCCCCCCCTGTCGATAGCGTAAACAGTTCGAGGGCTTCCCCGGAAATCCGCAGCCCGTGGTGGCCGGCCTGCTCCCGCGCCAATGCCGCCGCCTCCTCTTCCCAGCCGCTCTTGGTGGCATCCACTTTGTCAAAGACCTCGACTTTGCCAAGTTTGGCCAGCCCTTTGTAAAATGAGCGGCGCTTGTCCACGTCGATCGCGCTCAGCAGGAAACGGGTCGATTCGGGCAGGCCTCCACTCAGGATTTCCGCGAGTTTCTCCAAGGCCTCAATGACCGGGGCCGCCCGACCGGCGGGGGTGTCGGCGAGAAAACTGGCGCTCTTCAGCCAGACGAGTTTTTCTCCGCCGAAAAAGGGAAAGGTGAGCAGAGCCTCGATCGTCTGATGGATTCTCGCGGCCGCCTGGTCGGCGTTCTCGGCAACGCCATCGATGACATCCGAAGCAAAGTCGCCCCCGCCCGCCGGTGTCATCCGACCCGCGTACTCGCGCGCCACGCGCTTCACCTCGGCTTCATCCGAACCGACGACCGCGCAAATCTGCGCCGCTGCTTTGGGTTTCGCCGCCGGCATGAGCTAGAGAGGCATCGCTTCAGACCGCGCGACCGGCAGATCGAATTCAATCGGGATTGGAAGAGCCATTTTTCTGGGTGGCGTAGGTTTTAAACGCCTGGTCGAGCGAGTCCAAGTTGATAAATCGCGTGCCGAACCCCTTGCTGAGCGCCGTCTCAACCCGATTGCCCTTAGACATGGCTTCCAGAAAAATACCAAAGCCGCGTTTGTCGGTGCTCGTCAGGAACCGCACCAACCGTTCCGATTCGCTGTAAAAGACACCCACTTGAGTGACTTCCTGCGGGTAGCTCACCATGGAAGTCAACTGGCCCACCGGCAGGTAAAGATCCGCCGGGACCGAACGCGAAGTGGGCCGTGCCGCGTAACCGCGCGCCCGGTTGAAAGCAGAGTAGCAGCGACTGGCCGAATACTCGGCGTAGCCTTCGTTCAGCCAAAGCGGTACCCCGGCGCCAAAGAAGCGCTCGATGACCAGGTGGGTGACCTCGTGCCCAAGGGTGCTGCCCTTGAATTTCAGCTCCGGGTTGCGCTGGATGAACAGCGAACCGGCGGAATGAATGCCACCGGTCCACGGGTCCAGGGATCCCTTGTGCTGAAACGCCTTCCAATCCTCGTCGGTCTCAAAGATGAAGATGTGGCTCTTGCGTTCCCACTGGGTGGTGTCCTTTTCCAGGTCCTGGGCAATTACCCGGTAGTAGAACTCCGCCTCCACCGAAACCGGCGCAGCGATGTATCCGTGGAAAAAGTGATAGATGAAATTGGTCGTTTCCGCGTGCTTCCAGTCATTGGGATGAATGCTCATGGCCGCCTGGCCGAGCGGTGTCAGGCTCCGGTCGCTCAGGCTCTGAAACGGGACTTCGTGCAAGGCCCCTTCGCCGTCATCGGCCAGGGCGTGCGTCAGGAAAAGGATACCGAAGACGGCGCCAAGGGCGCGAAGGGTGGGAGAGAGAAGCATATACGATTCCACAGGGGAGGAGCCAGGACCCGGGGGAAGAGCCAGGAGCCAAGTGACACGAGAGCCAAGTGCGCTCCCGCTATGGCGCGGCGCCGCGGCTGATCCGGACACTTGGCTCCTGGCTCCTGGCTCCTGGCTCTTCCCCCGGCTCCTGGCTCATGGCCTACGCCCGCGCCTTGGTGCGCCGACCCCTGCCGTATTTCACCGGCTTGCGCCGGGGCTCGATCTTGCTGATCCCGGTGCCCGCTTTCAATTCCGCAATCTGGTCGCGCAAAAGGGCCGCCTTTTCGTACTCGAGATTGCCCGCGGCTGTCACCATCTCCTGCTCCAGCTCGCGCAAGGTTTCGCTCAAGGAAAAATCGCCTCCCCCCTCACGCACCACGGATTCCTCCATTTGCCGGCCTCTCAAGATGGTGTGCAGGCTCTCCTGCACCGCCCGCTGGACACTGCGCGGCGTGATGCCGTGCTTCTCGTTGTAGGCGATCTGTCTGGCGCGACGATATTCGGTGATCGCGAGGAGCGCCTCCATGGATTTCGTCACCGTATCGGCAAACAAGTAGACCTCACCGTTGACGTGGCGCGCGGCGCGGCCCGCGGTTTGAATGAGCGAGGTCTGCGAGCGGAGATAGCCCTCCTTGTCGGCATCGAGAATGCAGACCAGCGAAACCTCCGGCAGATCGAGTCCCTCGCGGAGCAGATTGATCCCCACCAGCACGTCGAACTCCGCCGCGCGCAAGGCCCGCAGGATCTCCACGCGCTCGATCGTGTCGATATCGCTGTGCAGATAGCGCACCTTCAGCCCGACATCGCGCAAGTAATCCGACAAATCCTCCGCGGTGCGCTTGGTCAGCGTCGTAATCAGGACACGCTCTTTTGCCTCGATGCGTTGCCGGCAGAGCTCGAGCGTCTCGTCGATCTGCCCTCTCAAGGGCCGAATCGAAATCTTCGGATCGAGCAATCCGGTCGGGCGAATGATCTGCTCGACGACCAGCGGGGCTTTCGGCGAATGCACGTCGAATTGCTCGACCGGCACGTCGGTCCGCGAAAGCCGCGGCGGCGCGATTCCAGGACCGGAACTGTCCTGCTGCCCGGTCGCGGCGGCCCTCTGCTGGTCTGATTGTCCGACTGTCCCATTGTCCCCCCGTCCCCTCATCCCCTCGTCCTCCGTCCCCTCGCCCCCGGCCACGAGGAATGGCACCTCTTCCACCTGGCCAATCCTCTCCCGCCGGTGCGGAACGTAGCCGGTGTTGCCAACGACCGAATTCTGAATCTCAAACTCGGCCGGCGTGGCGCTGATATAGAGCGCCTGGCTGGTCATCTGCATGAATTCGTTGAAGCGCAGCGGCCGATTGTCGAGCGCGCTGGGCAGGCGGAAGCCGTACTCGACGAGGACCGTCTTGCGCGATTTGTCGCCCTCGTACATCCCGCCGATCTGCGGAATGGTGGCGTGGCTTTCGTCGACCACGAGCAGGAAATCCCGCGGAAAGAAATCCAGGAGGGTGAAGGGCCGCGACCCCGCCGGCCGCCCGCTCAAGTGGCGCGAATAGTTTTCGATCCCCGAGCAGAAACCCATCTCCTGCATCATCTCGAGGTCGTATTCCGTGCGCATCTTGATGCGCTGCGCCTCGAGCAGGTGCCCGTGCTTCTCAAAAAAGATGATCCGCTCCGCCAGTTCCTCCCGGATGGTCACCATGGCGCGGCGCATTTTGTCGGCGGGAGTCACGAATTGCTTCGCCGGATAAAGCGTGATCGTCGTCAGTTGCTCGTTGCCGTGCCCCGTCAGCGGATCGAAACGCGTGATGCGATCGACCTCGTCGCCGAAAAACTCGATGCGAATCGCCTCCTCGTCGAGGTTGGCCGGATGCACCTCCACCGTATCACCGCGGACACGGAATTTGCCCCGGCAAAAACCGATGTCGTTGCGCTCGTAAAGCATGTCCACGAGTTTGCTCAAAGCGGCTTCGCGAGTGAGTTGCTGCCCGACTTTGATCGTCAGGAGCATATTCATGTAGTCCTCCGGCGAACCCAGGCCATAAATGCACGAAACGCTCGCGATCACGATGACGTCGCGCCGCGAGAGCAATGCGGAGGTGGTCGACAGCCGCAGCCTCTCGATCTCCTCGTTGATCGAAGAATCCTTCTCGATGTAGGTGTCCGTCCGCGGGATGTAGGCCTCCGGCTGGTAATAGTCGAAATAGCTCACGAAATACTCCACGGCGCTCTCCGGGAAGAACTGCTTGAATTCCGAGTAAAGCTGCGCCGCCAGCGTCTTGTTGTGCGAGATGACCAGCGTCGGTTTGTCGAGATTGCGAATGACGTTGGCCGCGGTGAAGGTTTTGCCCGAGCCGGTCACGCCCAGGAGGGTTTGGTGCCGGTTTCCCGCCTCGATGGATTTGGTCAATTTCGCGATCGCCTGCGCCTGGTCGCCCTTGGGCTGGAACTGCGAAGCGAGTTGGAAAGGCATAAGCGATTACTTTAGCATTGCCCGGCGCAACTACAAAACCCGACTTGACCAAGCCGCGCGGAATCAGTTCTCTGCCAGGAAGCCATGAACCGGAATCTCCCGGCCACGACATTGGCCATCGCCTTCCTCACCGTGGCGCTTCACGCCCAAAGCGTCGACCCCAAGCGCGAACTGGAAAAGGCCCGCAAGCAGACGCTGCCCGCCGCCGCCCGGAGCATCGCGGAAAATACCGACGCGAAGGTCCTGCTCGAGGTCGATGCCAAAAGCTTCGGCAACGACGCCGGCGCGTGGAGCAACCTGAGCATCATCGCCAACCGCATCGTGGGTGCATTCAGCGAAGTGGGCCGGGATCAGATGGGCAAGGACGCCATCGACCATGACATCAAGCGGGTGGTGATCGCCAAACTGGCCACGCCCACTGACGACGTGGTCGAACTCAAGCTCCAAACGCTCTACGTGAATACCAGCGCCAGCGACAAAGCGATGACCGTCTTGCAGAACGTCATCGTCTCAGCGCTCGAAAAATCGCTGCAAACCGGGCACACCGTCACTCCTTAAAGAAAGCGGACACCTCGTAGGTCAGGGTCGTGTGCTCGGGAAAAACCACCAATTTCTTCGTCTCTTGCGGCCCCAGCGTGAAGTGCGTGGTGTCGACTTTGCTTTGATTCGGCCCCGTTTCCATCGTCGTGCGGATATCGCCCTCGATGCTCTTGCTCACGTGGGTGTTGCGCGCGAGGAGCATAAACGACCCCTTTTCCGCCTCCGAAGGGACACGCCGGTACTCGAGGTACGGCGTGGCATCCACCGGCCCGTGTTTGCCCAGCGGCCAAAGGGAGAATCCCTTCTTCGGTGCGGGCGTTCCGAACGAGGAAGTCGGCGGATCGTGGTGAAACAGCGAACAGCCGCTGAGTAAAACCACGAATAGGAGAAGGGAAAAATAACGCGCAATCATCGCCATGCCCGAAGAGAAGGGGCCAAACCCGAGCCCAGTCAAGCCTTTGCCGCTTCCTTTCCCAGTAAACGATCATAGAGTACCAACATGAAAACAGAAACCGTCGCCATCCCCGCCGCCGTCCTTTCGTCCATCGAGACGCTGGACGAACTTCAGGACTGGCTCACGGCGCAGCATCCTGAAGTCATCGCGGAATTGCGGACGGCGCGACGGGAGGATCTGGCGGGCAAATTTAAGCCCTGGAAACCCCGCCACCAACCGTGTCCTACAAAGTCGAAATAGGCGGCAAAGCCGATTTTGTGATCAGGCGCAAGCGGTGCTGCACCTCGGTTGGGAAAAGATCGCTGCCGATTTGGCGTGAATGATCTATCGTGGCAAACACGCCGGGCCGAGCGGCTCGAAGCTCTTGTAGACAAGCGAAAACTCGGTGTGGCCCATGCCCTCGCTGGCGGTCTTCTCGCCGGCTGCCACGCGCAGAATGCGATCATAGATTTCGCGCCCGACCTCCTCGATCGAGGCCGCGCCCTCGAGAATCCGCCCGGCGTTGATGTCCATGTCTTCGCTCAACCGGCGATAGGTCTCGGGGTTCGCACAGATTTTGATCACGGGCGAAATCGCCGAGCCCACCACCGAACCGCGTCCGGTGGTAAAGAGGGTGACATGCGCACCGCAGGCGATGAGTTCTCCGATCTCCTGGATGTCGCTGATATTCGGAAATCCCCAACGCACCTCCCCATCGGGCACGACATCGAGCAGGTACAGTCCCGCCGACGGCGGCACATCGCCCGGTTTCAGGATGCCGCTGATGGGGGAGTTTCCACTCTTGCTGTAGGCGCCCATCGATTTCTCTTCCAGAGTCGTGAGGCCGCCTTCGGCGTTGCCGGGGGCAAAGCTTCCGTGCCCCATCGTCGCGTAATAACGCGCGGCCTTGTCGACGCAGGCCACCAATTCCGGCGCGAGGTCCGGACGCGCCGCGCGCGACGCCATGATCTGCTCGCAGCCGATCAATTCGCCGGTCTCCTCGAAAACCGCCCGGACCCCGTTTTTCACCAGAAGATCAAACGCCCGGCCCGCCGCCGGGTTGGCCGTAATTCCGCTCGTGGCGTCCGAGCCGCCGCAGATGGTGCCCACGACCAAATCGCTGACGTCCAGGGAAGCCTTCGGTACGGTTGCAATCTTTTCCAACGCATCCGCAATCCACGCGCGACCTTCCGCGATCGTCTTCCGCGTCCCGCCCGTTTCCTGGATGACGAGCACACCCGCCGGACGCCCGGTGGCGCGGATTTCCTCGAGCAAAACATTCCGGTTAAACCCCTCGCAGCCGAGCGACACGAGGAGCGTCGCACCGACATTCGGATGCGTGCAAAGCTGCCGCAGCATGCGGTGCGCGTAGGCGTTTGGATAGCAGCCGGGGAATCCGAGCAGATGGACCTCCTGCTCCCGGTACGGAAAGACCACTTCCCGCGCCACATGGTGCGCGCACTCGACCAAATACACCACCACGGTGACATTGCGGATTCCCTTGCGCCCGTCGCTGCGCACGTACCCAGTCATCGATTCTCCTTTCCTTCATCGCCCCCGCCGGCAGCCACATCTCCCCGACCGCGGATTTCACGCCCACCAGGAGGCCCATTGGATGTTGGATGTTGGATGTTGCGTCCCGATCCCGCGACGGCGGAAGAGGGAGATGTTGGATGTTCCGCGCCAGCGGCCCCTTCCGCAAAAAACCGCGCCTGGTCCTCGCGGAGAACCGTCGCCAGGTAATCGCTTTTCAGGTTGTGCGTGTGCACGTGCTCACCCGCCGCAATCGGCCGCGTCGCCGACCCAATCGGCGCGCCGTACTTGAAGATCTTCTCGCCCGCCGCAATCGCCCGTGCCGCGACCTTGTGCCCCAGCGGCAGCCGCGCGGGGACTTCAATTTCGGTGCCGTCCACGCGAAGATGGTCGCCCGCCTCCAGCGTCGCGATCACGGTCAGGACATTATCGGCGGGGTGCAGACGCAACAGGCGGAGATCGGAAGCAGAAGTCATTTTCAATTCTCGATTGCGGGATTCGGGATTGGCTTCGGCACGCCAGTGTTCTTCCAAATCAAACGATCTCATCACCAATAGAAGGAGATTCACTCCCAGGCAAACCCGTTCCCGCGGGAGCCAATCGAGAGTCGCGCAATCGAGAATCGACCATCCGATCTCCCCCGCTCTCCGGCAGCCACCACCAGGTGACCAGGGCCGCCGGCAGAAACAGAAAACCCGAATAGAACAACGCCAGGCGGTCGTCGCAGAGTGCGCCGGCACCGCTGCCGACGTGGGCGAACAGCCCAAAGATGACCGTGCCGATGGCCGCGAAGACCCGGCCGGCGTTGTAGCAGAAGCCGGCGCCGGTCGTTCGCAGCAGCGTCGGGAAAAGCGGTGGCAAACACATCGTGAAGAGGGCAAAGGCCCCCTGCACGATGCCGAGAAACGGCAGCCAGAAGACGATGCCATCCGCATCGCGGACCACGCCGTACGTCACCATCATCAAGACAAAATACGTGGCAAAGATCCCGGCGATGGCCCGCCGGTACCCGACATACCGTGCGAGGCATCCGGCGAGCACGTTTCCCACCACGGCGCCCGCGTTGAGCAGATACAGGGCATGATTGGCCAGCGCATCAATCCGCTCCTTCGACCAACCCGCTTCGCGGGTGATCGTCCGCAAATGCGCGGAATGCCAGAATAACATCGCCCAATGCGCGGTGAGCCCGAGCGCGCAGACCGTCACCACACTTAAGGTGGTCCGCCGCAGCTCCGGACCGAACAGGGCGCGCAGCCGCGGCTGCCGGCCGTGCGCCTTCTCATGCGCCGACGCCCAGACCTCGGGCTCGGGCACCGCCCGCCGAATCCACAGCGTCAGCAACGCCGGCAGGATGCCGACGAGAAAGATGGCCCGGTACGGCGCGGCCGCGAGCAGCCAGCCGGCGAAGCACGCCACGAGCACGCCAATATTCACCGCGGACTGAAGAATGGCCGCCAGCCACGGCCGCCACCGCACCGGCCACGTCTCGGACAGCAAGGAGGCGCCCACCGCCCATTCGCCGCCAATGCCGAGCGCCGCGAGGAAGCGAAAGATGAGCAAATGCCACCAAGTGTGCGCGACGAAGGAAAGCCCCGTAAAAGCGGCATAGGTCAGGATGGTGAGATTGAGGGTGCGGCTCCGGCCGAGCACATCGCCGATGCGACCAAAGACCGCGCCACCCATGGCCCAGCCGAACAAAAATGCCGCCTGGATCAGTGACGCCTTGGTCGAAACGTCCTGTGTTGCGGGACTCGTGTGCAGCAATTCCGCGACAAACGGCAACGCCACCAGCGTGTAGAGATGCATGTCCAGCCCGTCGAACATCCAGCCCAGCCACGCCGCGAGGCCGGATTTAATCTGCTGCGGCGTCACCCGCGCGCTGGTTTGAGAATCGAAGTCCGGCATGGTCTGGAGGGGAAGCCTTTCTACCCCACGTTGACCCGCGTTGCACCCAAATCCCTAGCCAAAAGGTCGGGACACCGCGGAGCCCGCCCTGAGCCTGTCGCATGGGCCGGCGTCTTTCCCGATGGAGCCAAAAGCCCCAAACAAGCCAGCCCAGCGAGGCGGCGGTGAAGGGATAGTAGCAGTCCGTCAAACATTGACTCCGGGCAAAGCGATCCGTACCTCGTCTCTTTGCCGCCATGAATCTCCGTCGCTCCCGTCTCCTCCTCGTCGCCGTCTGGTTCGTCAGCGTCATCGCCGCCCGCGCCGACGAACCGCTGGTCATTCATCTTTGGGAAAAGGGCGCGCCCGGCTTTGAATCCCGCCGCGACGAGCCCGAAGTGATCAAGGGCGGCTCGGTCTCCAACGTCCACAACCCCTCCATCACCGTCTTCCCTGCGCCCAAGGACAAGGCCAACGGCGCCGCCGTGATCATCGTCCCCGGCGGCGGTCATCGCCAGCTCGGCTTCATCGGCGAAGGCGTGGAGCCGGCCAAATTCATGAACGATCTCGGCATCACCGCCTTCGTCCTCAAGCATCGCCTCCCCCGCGAGCCCAATTCCCCTTACTCCCTCGATATCCATCCGCGCCAGGACATCCAGCGCGCCATGCGCCTCATCCGCAGCCGCGCCGCCGAGTGGAACCTCGACCCGAAGCGCATCGGCGCCATGGGCTTCTCCGCCGGCGGTGAAACCGTCGCCATGCTCGTCTACAGCCCCTCCGCCGGCGACCCGCAGGCCACCGACCCGATCGACCGCATGGATTGCCGGTGCGATTTCCAGATCTCCATCTACCCCGGGCCGCTCGGCATCCCTTCCGGCCCCATTTCCGCCGACACCCCGCCCGCCTTCTTCGTCGTCGCCAATGACGACGTGAGTCACGTCGGCGCTGTCCTCGACCAGGTCACCAAATACGAGCAAGCCAAACGCCCCGTGGAATGCCACCTCTACGCCAAAGGCGGCCACGGCTTCACCATGGGCGCCCGCTCCAAGCTTGCCTCCATCCAGTCATGGACCCAACGCCTCGCCGACTGGCTGGCCGACAGCGGTTTGCTGGCCAAGCCGGGCGAAGCGCCAAAGTAGCCCCAAGACCGTGAATTTCGACTCGCCCGAACAAGGCCTCGACGACGCCACGCTCGACGCCGAAGGTTCGCCATTAACTATAAACCAACGGAGGATAAGATTATGATAGAAACCGACAATCTTCGCTACACGAAGTTGGCACTGAACAACGGGTCCGGCGCGATCCCGGCGCTCGGTTTTGGAACGCTCATTCCTGACCCCATCGCCACCAAAAATGCGACCAAGGCCGCGCTGGAGGCAGGATTCCGCGCGCTCGATACGGCGGAGCGTTATCGGACGGAGAAAGAGGTCGGCGAAGCGATGGAGGAGGTGTTCAAGGCGGGGAAAATCAAGCGGGAGGATGTGTTTGTCGCCACGAAACTCTGGAACACCAACCATCGTCCGGAGCGCGTCAAACCGGCTTTCGAGGCGAGCCTCAAGAAACTCCAGCTCGACTACCTCGATCTCTATCTCATTCACACCCCTTTTGCCTTCCAACCGGGAGACCTGCAGGACCCAAGGGACGCGAACGGCAACGTCATCTATGACGAAGGGGTGACGCTGTTGGATACCTGGGGGGCGCTGGAGGAGCTGGTGCGCGAGGGCAAGTGCAAAGCGATTGGATTATCCGACGTCGGCCTCGAAAAGGTGCAGGAGATCTTTGCCGCCGCGACCATCAAGCCGGCGGTGGTTCATGTCGAATCCTACCCGTATCTCCCGGAATGGGACCTCCTGGATTATTGCCGCAAGAATGGAATCGTGCTGCAAGCTTTCGCCTCGCTGGGTCATAGCAGCGAGCCCAACGTGCTCGCGGATCCGGTCATCACGGCGATTGCCCATCGGGTGGGCAAAACTCCGGCCCAAGTCGTGCTCGCGTGGGCGATCCAACGCGGGACGGCTCTCCTCACCACCACCAAGAGCCCGAGTCGGCTCGCGGAAAACTTTGACGTCTCCACCCTTCCCGAAGACGCCATGCGGGAGATCAACGAAGGGATCAAGACGCGGATCCGGCTCAATACCGTGGTGCAGACCGGCGTTCCCGGGTTCATTCCCAGAGAAAAGTAGCGGCGCCGCAAGGATCCGTTGGATGCGGGACTCGACGCTCTTGTCGTTCGATCTCACCACCTCGCGTGAACCCAACTTCGCAGGAGTCCTCCAGAAGGGCGGTACCGGCGGATGACCCCAGCGGGTCAATGATTCTGCTCGCGCCCGTGATTCTGCTCGTGCCTGTCCTGGTAGATGCGGTGGCTTAGACGATTTTCTTCCCAGTTGAGCCGGACTCTCTCCGCGGGGGTTGGATGACCGTCGTTTCTGGCCAAATCGTTGCCTTCCTGCTTCTGGATGCGATTACCGATCCGTTGCAATTGGGCTAGTTGTTGCGGGGGCAGTTTCCCGCTGCTCAACCCCTGCGCGAAGCGCCTCAGTTGAAGGGCTTCGCGGCCGTTGAGTTCGCTGAGCCACCGATGGCCGGGATCGTGAATTCCGGGGCGTGCTTCATTCATTTGTGCGAGGCGCTCTTCGGCGTCCGAGTGGGTCTGCGCGAATTTCTCCGCGATGGCCGGATGGTTTCTCAAAAACGCTTCCTTCTGTTCAGGAGTCATCTGGCTCCACTTTTCGCGGTGCGTCGTGGAACCGGTGCCCGTTGTGGACGGGGTGGTGCCCGGTGTCGTGCTCGACGGCGTGCTCCCGGTCGTCGCGGAATAGTTGCCCAGTGTCATGCTCAACGGCGTGCTCCCGGTTGGCGAGAAGTTGTCTGGCGTCGCGTTCGCCGTGGTGTCGCCGGTCTCCGACGGACTGCTGGGGTCGGCGCTCGATGCCGTCCCTTGGGAGTCGCTGGACGACAGGCTGGGCGAAACGCTCAAAGGATCGACTGGCGGGGTGGTCGACGCGGTCGGCGGGGCGGTGTTCGCTTCGAGTTGCTTGAGGAAGAGCCAATCCGAAATCTGCGGATGGCTTGCCAGAAATGCATCCTGCTGCTCGGGAGTCATTTGCTGCCATTGGGCCTTCCAATCGATTTGGTCATGGTCAGAGGAAGGAGTGGTGGTTTGGGCCCACGCGGAGACCGAACCGAGGAGAAGGAGGCTCGCGAGGAGCCTTAGATCAGTCATTCTTTTCATAACAGTAATTGGCGGATTCTTCTGGGCCTATGGTAAAAAACAGCAGTTTTAATACAAAAGTTGCAAAAAATTACGGAAATTATTTAAATTGCTGATCATGATTGTCGGCGGCGCTGTAGCACTGCCGACAGGATTTACGCTATCGTCGAAGGGCTGCCAGGGCGGTTCAGGCTAAACTGTAGCCACGGCTACGGATTAAACGCAGAGACGCAGCGCGGCACCGCCGCAACCAAAAGGATTTCAAAACGCAGAGATCGCAGAGACGCAGAGGTCCGGAGATCCCGCCATTGGCGGGAGGGGCAAACTTGAGCGCAGCGTTTTTTTGGCCGTGCCATGCGCTGCAGATCGGTGTCAGGATTCGGTTCGATCCATCCCCCACATGAAATTAGCACTCCCGTCCGTGTCGTCACAAACGTTCGCTTTGCTGCTGGCCTGCGCCGCGCTGATCTTCTGCCCGCCCTCGCGGGCCGCTGACCCCAAACCCATCCGCGTCCTGATCTGGGACGAACAGCAGCCCGAACAAAAGCAGGCCTATGGGGACAAATTCCTCGGCGAAACGATTGCAGCGTATCTCGAAAAACAGGGCGGCTTCGTGGTCAAGAACGTGAATTTCGACTCGCCCGAGCAAGGCCTCGACGACGCCACGCTCGATGCCGCGGACGTTCTCATTTGGTGGGGACACAAGCAGCACACGCGCGTCACCCCGGAAGGCACGGAGCGGGTGGTGCGTCACGTTCTGGATGGAAAGCTCGGTTTCATTGCTTTGCATTCGGCGCACTGGTCGCAGCCTTTCATGTGGCTCATGCTGGAGCGGGCGAAAGCCGATGCTCCCGGAATGATCCCCGCCGCCGAGCGCGACACGGCCAAACTGGATCTCACGGCGCCGCCACCGAAACGCGCCCTGGTCAAGCCCGATGCCGTGCTCACGCCGTATCTGGAAAAGGTCGAGGGCGGCTATCGGCTGGTTCCACCGGCGTGCGTGTTCCCCTCGGTGCGCGCCGATGGCGCCCCGAGCCACATCACCACCCTGCTCCCCGAGCATCCCATCGCCAAAGGCATTCCCGCGACGTGGGACATTCCCCAAACCGAGATGTACGGCGAGCCCTTCCATGTCCCCAAGCCCGATGCGGTGATCTTCGAGGAGCGCTGGGACAAAGGGGAACATTTCCGCAGCGGCTGTGCCTGGCAGGTCGGCAAAGGCCGCGTCTTCTATTTCCGCCCCGGCCACGAAATCTTTCCCGTCTTCCTCCAAGCCGAACCGTTGCGCATCGTCGAAAACGCCGCCCGCTGGGTGGCCCATCCGTAAGCTGCCTTCTCGCCCCAGCGCACGGAGGCTGGGTTCGAACAGGCGGCGGGTGTCGACGCCGGACATCCGACCCAAATCGTCGCGATCAGGAAGATGGAAATTCCCTCGTTCCCAAGCTCCGGCTTGGGAACGCAGATGTCCTGGAAGCTCTGCTTCCCGCCCTCTGCTTCTTCACGTTTTTCATCTATGTAGCCTGCCCTGATCCCGCAATTGCGGGACGAGGCGCGCGCTCTCCCCGGTCGATTCTGCATCGTTACGCCTTCGTTAAAGAGGATTTTGGGCGCGCCGCAGCGCCGCGCTTTTGCCACGAGGAGGGCAGAAACCAGGAGAGCAGTCCCACGACGTAGAGGACGGTGAAGAGGCAGACGATGCCGCCCATCACGACACTGATCTTCCAGTTGGCCACCGTGAAAAGCTGGAGATTCGCCACGGCCGTGTCCTTGAGGAAGTCGCGCACCTTTCCCTCGACGTCGCTCAGACTGGCGGGCGAGACGGCAATCCGGGCCTCCTGGCCGCGCCCATGCACGAGGAGAAAACCTACGCTTTCGCTGGTCACTTCGTTTTTCTGATCATCGGCAGTGCCAATGTTCCATTTCTCCCTCGTCCCCGCGATCGTCTGCTCGTCCACTCCGGTCACTTCCGCAACCTCTTCATGACGGAAGGGCAGCAGGAAGAACATGCACACCTTCGCCTTCATCTCCACCCGTCCGTCCTGCCGCGTAAAACTCGTCCAGGTCACCGGCGCGATCCACGTGACGAACGCCGGAAAACCCACGAAAAAAAGGAGGATGAGCGCGTGGCCGAAGATCCGGTCACGGAAGGAGACGCGTGTTTTTCTCATCGCTCGGATCAAGCGCTGACGGCGTCCGGTGTGTCAAGGGGATGGCGCGACCAGGGGCAAACTTGAGCGAAGCGAGCCCCCCATTCCCGCCTTGAGGCGGGAGCGGAGAGCCGCTAGTTTAGCCCCCATGAGCATCAGCGCGATCGTCGAGAATGACACCATCAAATTGCCCGCCGGCGTGCATGTGCCCGATGGGACGAAAGTCGAAATCACCTTGCCGACGGGAAGTGCTTTTGCCGGCCAATCATTCTATGAGGCCGCGCGCGAGTATATCGGTATCTTCGACGGTCCGGCCGACCTCTCGACCGATCCGCGCCACCTCGAAGACTTTGGCCGGTGAGCGCCACCATCGCCGACGCGGGCGTGCTCGTGGCTCTGCCCGTGCGCGGCGTTCCGCCCTCGTTCCCAAGCTCCAGCTTGGGAACGCACGTGTCCTGGAAGCTCTGCTTCCTGCCGGTAACGTGCCGATGTCGCTGGCCGATGGCTGCCTGGTGCGCATGGCGGAACTCGACGACCAAGCCAGGGTCTGGACGACCGACTCGCACTTCAGAATTTATCGCCGGCATGGCCAGCAGATCATCGCCTTATTGGCACCCTCTTGAGCCACCTCTCAGGTTCAACGCGGAACGCTCCTGCTGGCGGCACCGCGGCAGAACGCGAAACCCAAGCCGAGGTTTTGCCCCGCAGGCGCGGGACCCATGGTCCCACCATCGCCGGAGGGGCAAACTTGAGCGAAGCGAGCCCACAAACCACCAGCGCGGAGCGCTCGCGGAATCGGAAAACGAAAATGGTATGATGGAGGAGAGGAGAGCGGTGGGCTGCCCGGTTACGCGGCGACATCGCCTCCAACTCCCGGCATCTTCCCCGCAGACACACCCGCCGTACGAAGCGGAGCATCGCTCCCAAGTGCGGTCCCAAGTGCAATTGCTGGCGACCTCCGTCGCCACCCTACGGGCAGCCCGCCTACGCGGGGCTGGCCTCTCGCTCCGTTCGAGTTGGGACCGAGGAGAAAAGTGGAAAATGGCGAAGCGAGGCAGGATGCAGGTGTCAGGATGCAAGATGCAGGTCGGCAAAGGCCGCGTCGTCTATTTCCGCCCCGGCCACGAAATCTTTCCCGTCTTCCTCCAGGCCGAACCGTTGCGCGTCGTCAAAAACGCCGCCTGCTGGGCGGCCCAGCCGAAAGAGGGCAAAATTCTTCTTTCAGTTGCAACCACATGACCATCGCGCAGCGAAGATTTTTACCGACCGTGCCTTCCGAGAAGAACAATCCCACGCCGGCTGATCCGACTGCGTCCACCGCACCAGCGATATCATGACAAACGATCTGAGAACTTATGAACTCGTGGTCATCGGGGGTGGTCCCGCAGGCATCACCGCCGCGACCACCGCCTCGGAATTCGGCAAAAGCGTGGCGCTGGTGGACAGCCATCAGGATATCGGGGGCGCGGGTATTAATACGGGAACGGTGCCGAGCAAAACGTTGCGCGAAACGGCATTGGCCCTGTCGGGTCTGAAATCCCGCGATCTCTACGGCGTGGATCTTTCGCTGCACCGGGAAGTGACCGTCGCCGATTTTCTGGGCCACGAAACGCATGTGAAGGAAACTTTTCACAGGAGCCTCACGACCAGGCTGCTGGAGGGCAAGGCAACGATCTATTGCGGGACATGCGCCATCCTCGACGCTCATACGGTGCGCGTGAGGCTCGGTCCGGAAGATCGGGAGAAAGGACCTTCCTCCCCCAGAGGGGAGATGCTGCTGCGCGGCGAAAAGATCCTGATCGCCACCGGCTCCTCGCCGGTCCGTCCCGACCTTTTTCCTTTTGGAAAAGGCGAGATTTACGATTCCGATACAATTCTGAAATTGGATCGCATTCCCAAAACCCTTGCGGTGGTCGGGGCAGGTGTGATCGGCGCTGAATACGCATGCACCTTCCGCGCGCTCGGCGCCGAGGTCGAGATCATCGACGGCCGCGATGTGCTCCTGCCATTTTTGGATGCGGAAGTCTCCCAGGCGCTCGCGGGCGCGCTGGAACGCAGTGGAATCGTTTTTCACTGGAAAGAAAGGGTGCAGAAATGCCTTCCACAGCCATCCGGCGGCGTTCGGCTCGAACTCTCCAGCGGCGTCGCGCTGACCGTGGAGGCGGTGCTGGTCGCGGCGGGAAGACAAAGCAATACCGCGATTCTGGAGCTCGAGAAGGCGGGGGTGACAACCGGCGAGCGAGGGATTATTCCCGTGAACGAGCATTTCCAGACGAACATCGAAAATATCTATGCCGCAGGCGATGTGATCGGTTTTCCCGCACTGGCCTCGACGAGCATGGAGCAAGCCCGCCGGGCTGCTCGTCACGCGCTCGGCCTCGGTGTCAGCGCGCTTTCCCCGCTCCTGCCCAACGGAATCTACACCATTCCCGAAGTCAGCATGGTGGGCGAGACTGAGGAATCACTCAAAAAGAAGGGTGTCGCGTACATCGTGGGACGGGCGAACTATCGGGATACTGCGCGGGGCCGGATCATCGGCGACCAGGACGGCTTTCTAAAGCTGCTCTTTCGTCAGGACGATCAGCGGTTGCTCGGCGTGCATCTCATGGGCGATCTCGCGACGGAGGTCGCGCATATTGGCCTCGTCGCCATGATGTGCAACGCCTCCGCGAATCTTTTTGTGGACGCCTGCTTCAATACACCGACTCTCGGAGTGCTCTACAAAACGGCTACTCTCAATGCGCTGCGACTCGCGAAAGTGTCGGCAAGGCAAAGTGAAAGCTGACGCCGGGGCCTTTATGCGCGGACACCCGAAGTCGCCCGGAGTGATTTTCGACAAAGGGGCAAAAGGGCGTCGAACGGGGTCAACCTTGACACTCGACGGAGTGAATTCTCTTTTTCGGGGCGGTCGCACTCCTCTCATGAATCAAGCGTTGGCCCCTTCCCCCTTGGCCCCTTCCCCTGCCCCATTTTGCTTTTCTCGCCAAGGGTTGCACTTTCTTTCGCGTCCGGGACGGCATCTGGGTCGGTGTTTCGAGCCACGGGATAAGCAAAAGTCCTAGGCGCCCTAGGACGAGAGACGCGCCCAGAAATGGAATTGTATCCCGTGGTCGCGGGCATCCGGGCCGCTATTCTCAATGGCATGAATCATTCAACGGAATCTGATGCGCCGTGGCGCCACCGCCGGGCGAGCGCAGCGGGTGCGTTTACCCGGCTGTGGCCGGAGGCGACCGCCTCGAGCAAACTCGCTCCCTTTATCATAGGATTGCTCGCCCTTTCTCTCCCGGCGCTGGGCGGCGAGCCAGTGACCGACTCCAAGGAAACCGTGGCGCCACCGCCGGCGGCCAGTTCCATCGTCAGCGGCGACCTCGGCGTCTCCGCGATGAATCAATTCAACTCCCGCGGCCTCATTCTCGAAGGCAAAGGCGTGGCCTGGCAGCCGTACGCGGACCTGTTCGTCAAGCTCGGCGAGCCGAAAGAGTTCATCGACGAGGTGTCGCTGCAACTCGGGATCTGGAACGACGTCAATCCCGCCGGGCCGATCGCCTCGCCGGATGCGCGCGACAAGTCGTGGACGGAATTCTACTGGCAAGCCGGTTTCCTCGTGAAATTCGAAGAGCGCTTTTCGTTCTCGACGGTCATCCGGCAATTCAGCACCCCGAGCGACGCCTATAAGTGGGGTCGGTCGCTCATCAATGTGCTGAGTTACGACGACTCCGGCCTGGTTTCGCAGAACTTCTCGTTTCAACCGCAGGTCACGGTGCTTTATGAGCTGCCTGCCCCGGGGCATCATGGTTTGCGCGGTCATTCGTGGTATTTTGCGCCGGGCGTTTCGCCGACTTACAAGTTCAAAAAGGACGGCCAAACCCTCTTCGCCCTGAGCCTCCCGACGGCCGTCGGCCTGGGCAGCGGCTTTTACGATGGAGACACCTTCGGTTACTTCTCCGTCGGCCCGCAGGTCAGCGTGCCGCTCCATTTCATCCCGAAAAAACTCGGGAAGTGGGAATACACCGCCGGTTACAAATACTACCGGCTCGGCGCGACCACAGAAGCCTTCGCCGCGGATCACCGCTTCAGCCAGAATCTGTTCTACACCTCGCTGGAATTAAAGTTTTAGGATGAGGTGGTATGGCAACTGGGGTCAGTCGGTATTGACATTTTTTGTCAACAAAGGGATCTGAACGACGAACGCAAAATCCTCGTCGGGATGCAGGCGCGCCATTCGCGGGAGGGCAGTTTCAGGTCTCAGGCTTCAGGTTTCAGGTTTCAGTCCTCAAGTCTCCGACATCAGCCGATATTGCGGGAGCCATCCAGCCTCCGCCGCTTTCGCCCGGAACCTGCGTTGGTTGGAGAACATGCCAATATGCACGACCTGACCCCTTTTGCATCACGACCTAACCCCTTTTGCACCAATATGACCCCTTTTGCATCAATAGGTAAATGCCATTTTGCGAATCGCTTCCGCGATCTGGCTGGATAGCGAATTCTCCTCAGTAGTAGGGCGGAAGACGTTGCAATGCGTCGACGTCACGAAATATCTCAATTCGTTGGGCTCAGAAAGAAGCGTCGGCATGACCAGGTGGAAAACAACAGCAATCACTTTCGAGGGCGTTCGCTGGTTCTCCCAAAGCCTTCGATAGTCCCGAACGAAGCTTTTCATTACTTGCGTTCCCACGGCCTCCATCTCCGGATAATTGATAACGCGCAAAGGCCATGACTCGTCACCAGAGCCGTCATCGTGGGCGCGCGTTAACGAAAGGAACAGGATTCCGCGGCTCTCAGGCCTTTCAGAAAACCGCCTGCGTAGCTGGGATAATCCTTTTTCTATATTCTTCTGCACGCTTTCTCCGGAGAAGGGCCTCTTGCACTCGATAGCAAGCGGGCAGCCGAGCCGTTTCTCGATCCAAATATCGCACTCTCCTTCGAGATTCGGGTCGAAGCCTGCCAAGGAGAGCAATGAGGCGATTTCCAATTCGAACGCGGCGTTCCTGGGTAAATTGTTTCCTTCGCGGCGCTCATTTAGCACTGATGGGTCGCCGGTGCGCATCCTCTTCAGGCGCCCTCGCAATCCTGGAGAGTCAAGTGTCTTCAACCCTTGGTAAACCTTGTTAATTTGTCCAACTTCCATTAGCAAACGCACCAGGTTCTGAAATCCTCTTTCTTCCGAGAAAGCTTCAATCGTTCCGAGATCGAAATGCGATGCAATCATTCCCATCTCACGATGATAGTGGGCCAATCGGCTGCTCGGGCCGAACGGGGCTCCGAGCGCTTCGAACCAGGACCTTGCATCGGTATAGGTACGAAGCATATTCGCATATGAGATTGTTTCCGGAATAGGCATGACAAGAGCGGCTGGACAGCTCTTGTATAACATGTAAGGCAAGTTGACGCAATTGACGGGGTGACGCTTGACTCTTGAGCCGCAACAGCGCTGACCTTCCTGAGGACGGGAGGCGCTTGCACATCGACATTGGCTCGACGGTCCGCACCTTCCGTGGACGGAGGCAGTCGTTATTACCGATACTGGAAAGGACGGAGAATTACGTCGGCGCGCCCAGCGGAAACGCTCGACAATCCATGGCGCCCGGAGGAACAAAGAACGAAGTATCAATAGAAAGAACTGACCAGAACTGACCGCATTAACAGCCCGTGGAGGCTCGACCTCAGGCTGCGACTCCCGGGGGAGCGGGCGGCGAAGGCAAGTAAATCTCGCGGCCTAGCGCTACCGCTCGCAGTCCAAATTAAAAAGTGGGCGAAAGAGTCCGATGGCGAGGTATTCAAGATAAAATCTTCCCACCCAGTCCTCGGGCCGGAATTCGACGTATGACAACGCGACGTTCTCAAGGATTAGATTACGCGGATCTTCGCGTTCATCGAACAAGCGGTCTAGACGGTCGCGAAGTTGGCAGCTTGTTGTCATCCGCTTTCGGCGCTGGTGCCCTTCGCTGATTGGTACCGCACGTCTTGTTTTGAGCAGTAGATGTTGCCCAACACGCTGTGCGATGCACGCTTTCTTGCCGCAATGTGCTTTCCCGATATATAGTGGGACCCGTCCATCAAATTCGGTGAAATGCTCGGCGGTAATAGTGAGCAACTTGTCCTTGGCGCTAATTCCGCCTGGCCCGTGAAAGGCAACAACGAAGTTTTGGATGGTTTGCATAAGGTGGTCTCTTCCTTGATGCCACCAGAAGGCGTAAACACCGGCGAAATCTGGCTTCCGGCGTCCCGTCCAATCGAGTTGATACGGTTCGTGGTCGCGATTTCGGCGAACCGGAATTGAATGGAACTGTATCCGTCGCAGTCCGTTTGCGAGGCGCATAAGAGTTCTCATGCCGTCTTCATATTGCCAGCCATTACCGATGTAAAGTGTTGCATGAATCGTCAACAGAGCTGGGCGCTATGGACGCTTTCTTCTGTTCGCTTTCCCGTAAAGATTCTCGTGTTCTTCGTCCAAGAGTAGCTCCGTATCCAATTGGTCGAACATCTTGTATTTTTCGAGGAGTGGTTTGAACCTTTTGTTACCGTAGTCGCTGATGCCGTTGTAAAAAAGCAACACGAGCTCCGTGCTGGAAAGCTGCGCGACAAAATCTTGATGAGCCGCGTTTTCACATCTTCTGGCGCTTCTGAGCGGTCAACGAAATTGACAATGTGGTATAAGTTTCGAAAGTAGTGGCCTAGGTATGACTGGTATCGTTCATGAAACCGAACGTAAAACGTTCTCACCCAATCAGCCGTTCCGAATGCCAAGTCTCCCCGGTGCTGTAGCGCCATCTCCTTCAGCTTCGCATACATGTCTGCAAAGCACCTCCTCCCGCTGAAGTATTCGTTCTCTTGGTTGCGCATCACCACGCCATCGACGATTTCGTGATGCATTTTTACCATTTCCCAAAACGTGCTTTCGGTTCGCTCCTCCGCATGCCGAGCCTTTGCATCTTCGATTTCTCTTTGCTGTATGGCAGACTGGCGCTGCTGCGCTCGAAAGGCAGCATATACGAGCAACAAACCCGCAAGCGACCACATGGGTCCAGTAGTTCCTGACAGATATTGCCCTAGGTTTGAAAGCTCGTTCAAGGTTCTCTTCTCGAGTGCCCACTTTGCGACGAAGAGAACCGGCCCGAGCCCGAGTATCCCGAGGACAGAGGCGACGATTAGGGGCCATTTTGGTTCTGGTGGCACGTGCCTCTCAGGGGATGCTTTCTTGTCATTCATAAAGAGCAAGGAGCGAAATCTTTACCGCTTTCAGCAATCTGCCAAGCCGGAAGAAATTCCGGCGTGCGCAGCTCAGTGCTTCGAAATCCCGCGACCGTCGTAGAAGTCCGGTTTTGGCCTTGGACGCCTGTGATCGACGCCAAAACCGCTTCGTCACCACATCGCCAGCGGCATCTTCCGGCGCGGCCGCGGGAGTCCGTGGTCGAGTTCCGGCAAATCCTGGGCAATGAGTTTGATCTCCAGAGCTGCGCGGTTCTCGCGAACGTGCTCCGGTCGGCTCTCTTTGGGAACGGCCGCCACGTCCCGTTGCCCGAGCCACGCCAGGGCGACCTGCGCCGGAGTCGCTTCCTGGCGCGCGGCACCGCCGCTCAGACCTCTGCGTCTCTGCGGCCTCTGCGTTTATATTACTGTCCCCTTGACCCGTCTCCGCTTCACCGACGCGCTCAGCACTTTTCTCTCGCCCGAGCGAAGCGAGCGCAGATTTTTTGAACATGAACGAAAGAAAGTGGCCCCCATGGCCGCTCCAGAAGACCGCGTCCCGGTTCTGATCGCGGGCGCCGGCGGCGCCGGGCTGGAGAGAGGTGCGCGTGGCGAAGAGGGCGTCTAAAGTGGCTGATCCTGCATCCTGCGACCTGCATCCTGCATCTGTGTTTGTCCGGTTGAACAAAGGCGTGGTCTGGTGCATCTATGAGTGACGAGATTGGAGGCAACCCATGATGCAACGAATCTTTTCCTTCGGTTTGGCGGCCGTCGCCGCCGCCTGGCTCGGGCAACCCATGTACGTGTACGCTGGGCCGGGTGGCAGCGGTGCCAGCGTGAGCAGTGGGGCAAGCGTTTCCGGGGCGGGCGGTCACGCCAGCGGCGGTTCCGGTATCCATGGTGCCGGGGTGACGCACTGCAGCTCCCAAGGGGGAGCGCACTCCTACCACAGTTCGAATTTCGCCAGTCAGTCCGGGGCGACCACGAGTGTGGCCCTGTCGGTGCCCCGGGCGAGCACCGCGGCGGCGCCGGTCGTTGGGTCCGCGAGCACGGCGGCCGCACCGACGGTGAACGTCAACCCGGCGTTTTCTCCAGCGCAAAGCAGTGATCCGACGGTGGCGTTTGGTGGAACGACCGCGGTGAGTCGCGGGGGCGGCAGCGCCGTCAGTCCTCCGGGCGGAGTCCCGCGGAATTTGGGTCGGGACCCCTTTCACGCGTGGAATCATCACCGTTATCGCTGGTTCTATGGCGGATGGATATACTTGGGTGATGATTATCCGTACGACTACTTCGGCAATGCCGATAACGGCCAACCGTACCCGCCATACCCGCCGTATCCGCCGTACGTGAATGGGGTGATGGATAATGGACAGCCGCCGGTGAATGGCGGTGCGAATAACGACCAGCCGTCCGCGAATCATTCTCCGGCGTCTGACGGGTCGAACTACGGCACGCCCGATACTTTGATCGTAAGCGTCCAGGATGCGCTGACGCACTTGGGATACGTGACGGGTGTTACGAATGGCACGTTTGGGCCGCTGACGGAAACCGCCCTGGCAAACTTTCAGCGAGATCACAAATTGCCGATCACGGGCCGCATTGACGGCATGACCCTGCAGGCTCTCGGGCTGCTCTAGCTGGCAGGCTGGCTGGCTTCCGCCGTGCACGCCCCCTATGAGGCAGCTCGTCGAAGCTGGAGCTTCGAAGACAGATGCGTTCCCAAGCAGGAGCTTGGGAACGAGGGGATATTTAAAACGCAGAGGGCGCAGAGGCGCAGAGAAAATGGCAGGGAAATGCACCACGGATTGCGCGGATTAACACGGATATCCGAGGCACAGCACGCTACTCCTATCAATCCGTGTCATCCGTGAAATCCGTGGTAAAAAAGCTTTGCAGCTCGCGTGCACTTTTAAGGTTGGCGCTGCTGAGGCGCTAAGAAAATCCTGGAATCCTTTCTCTTTTTCGAAGAATGCGGGAATGCACGAAAACGGAATCTCACAGGCGGTGATTGGCGCGGCGATTGAGGTCCATCGGGAGGTCGGGCCGGGATTGATCGAAAAGCCTTATGAGGAAGCCATGTGCCGCGAACTGCATTTGCGAGGGTTGCCCTTCGTGCGCCAAAGGCCAGTGCCGTTCGTTTATAAAGGAGTGCAGCTTTCAGCCGATTTGCGGACGGATCTCATCGTGGCCGAGAAGGTGATCGTGGACCTTAAAGCCAAGGAGCAAGTAACGGCGATCGATAAACTGAAAGTTTTGACCTATCTGCGCCTTCTCGATCTTCATCTCGGTTTGGTCATCAACTTCCACGTCAGCGTGCTAAAAGATGGCGTCTATCGAGTCGTTAATAATCTCATTCCGCCAGATGCGCCCGAAGAGCCACCCGACTTCCATCCCTAAGCTCTGCGACCTCTGCGTCTCTGCGCCTCTGCGTTTTTCCTCTGAGCTTCTCCATCAGATAACGTGTTCGCAGCCAAGGCCGCCGCCACGCCCCACCTGCAAACGCCCCAATTGGATGTTGGCATTGACCCTCCGGGCCGGACTTGGGTGTTGGATGTTTCCCCGACCTTGGCCTTTCCCCAGGTGGGAACCTCCGACCCTCCCCCCCGGCTACTTCTGCGCCGTCTTGAGGCTTGAGAGGAATTCGATGAGGTCGAGGAATTCGCCCGGCGACATGGCGTTGGCCAGGCCTTCGGGCATGCTGCTTTGCTTGAGGTTCTCGCGCTTCTTGATGTCGGCGACCTTGATCTCCTGCCGGAGGCCGCCGGCGATGCGCAACGTCAAGAGCTCGGGGGTCTCGCCGATAACGAAGCCGCTGAATGCCGTACCCGCGTTGGTCTCGACGTTGGTGGTGAGAAATCCGGGGGCGATCTTGGCGTTGGGATCGAGGACGGACTCGATGATGTCCTCGCGCTTCAAGCGCGCCGCCACGCCGTCGATTTGCGGGCCGTATTCAATCCCTTCGCTGCCGAATTTATGGCAGGCGACGCAAATGCGGCGGAACACCGCCTTGCCATTGTCGGCGACCCCCTTCGCCCTGGCGATTTCCCGGTAAATGCCATCGCGATCCTGCGGCTTGAGTTCGGGGGTGGTGAGATATCTTTTCAGCGCGGCCGTCGCCGCGCCGCTCGGTTTCGCGAGTTGGTCAAGGCCGGCGAGGTATTCCTGTCCTTGGGGATTGTTGAGGGCGATCTGCTGGTTCTGCAGCGCCGGCTTCCAGACCGGCTCCAGCGCGCCCAGCGTCATTTGCAAGGTGTACTCGATCCAGTAATCGCGCCGCAGATTCACCGCTTCCAGGATCGTTTCGACGGACTCCTTCGTCGGCACGAAACTGAGCGCGCGGATCGCTTCGACGCGCGTGCGCGGAAACTCGTCGGTCACCTGCCGTTTGATCAATTCCATGGCGTTCGGGATGCGGTCCCACTCGTCGGCGAGCACGCGCGTAGCGCCGGCCCGCGCCTCGCCGGTTTTGGCGCGCAACACTTTTTGGAGGAGCAGCGGATCGACGGCGTGATGACCCTGCTCGACCCAGAGCGCCTCGAGCAGCAGGCGGTCGAAGTCCTGGTCCGCCGGAGTCAGCTTCGCCACCCATTTGTTGATCGCGGCGAGGACTTCGGACGTCGGGCGGTCGCGCAGCTCGCGGCGCGCACGATACCGCGTGCGCGGCTCGTATTCCTTCAACTGGTCGAGCAACTCGGACACGGACTTGCCAAATTGCGTCACGGGCGTGAGTAGCGGCTTGTTCTTGTAGACGAGCCGGTAAATGCGTCCGTGCGTGTGATCGCGGTTCGGATCGCGCTGGGAATATTGCATGTGGCCGAGCAAGGCCGCGCTCCAGTCGCCGAAATACAAGGCGCCATCGGGGCCGATCTGCGGATTGACGGGCCGAAAGGTCATATTGTCCACCGCCGTCAGCAGGTCATCGGGGACCTTGCTTTTCCGGCCACCCGCCGGCGCGGGCGTCGAATCGGCGGGGGTGGCGGCAGCCTTTACTTTGCGCGCACCCTGATACCCCGCGCCATCATCGCCCACGGTAAAGGTCGTGAAACCGTTCATGTTGATCGTGCAGGCGAAGATAAAGTTGCCCTGGAAATCGTCGGGAAATTGCCGGGTATAGATAAATTCGGTGCCGACATTTGGGCGCATGCCTTCGCCGTCAAACACGGTGTTCAGGCCCTTGCGCCCGGGGAACTCGGCGCCGCTGAGGGGCGTGTCCCAGTGCTGCTGCGGAGTGGTGCCATCGCCGACGATACCCTGGCCCCACCAATTGTAGGCGTAGCACCACGGGTTGCCATAACCGGGGGTCACGAAATGCCGCAGTTTCTCCGTCGCCGGATCGAAGACGTAACAGCCGGGCGCGCCGGAGCGGCGGAATGGTCCCCACGGAGTCTCGACCGCTGTGCTCAAATTCACGCCCTCGAGCATGTCGAGCAGACCACCGGGCGACCATTGGAAGGCGTTGATGCAATGGTGCGTATCGTCGGTGGCCCAGCCGTCAAACAATTCCACCACTTGATCCGCCTTGTCATCGCCGTCGGTGTCCTTGAGGAAGATCAGCCGGGGTTCGTCGACCACGACGACTCCGCCATTCCAGAACTCGAAGCCGGTCGGGCAAACGAGCTTGTCGTAAAACACCGTCGCCTTGTGGGCCTTGCCCCTGGCGTCGAACTTGTCGAAGATGATCAACTTGTCGTTCGGCTTGGGGTCGCCGGGTTTCCACTGCGGGTAGGTCGGCATGCACGACGCCCAGAGCCGGCCTTTGTTGTCGAAATTGATCTGGTCGACCTTCGCCAGTTCGGGAAACTCGCGCTCGCTCCCGACCAGTTGCACCTCGAATCCCGCGGGCACTTTCATCGAGGCGATCGCTTCCTCGGGCGTCGGGTACTTCAATTCCTTCGGCTCTTTCGCCGGCCAGCGGCCGGCGCCCGTCGACGGGACGAACAGCTCGCCGGTCTTGCTATCATCCGGCTTCGAGGCCACTTTTTTTCCCTGCGCGATGTCCCAAACGTAGCGGTCCCGCACCGCCGTCATCGCGCGAATCTTGAGGAACTCGCGCGGAAAAGTCTGCGTATCGAAAGTGCGCCGTCCGCCATACACGTACCAGCCGTTGAGCATGCGGTAGTCCTGCTGGTGGACCCATGATTTGTCATTGATCGCCGCGCGCAATTGCTCGAAGGCGGGCGAGCCGGTTTTGGCCGGATTGCTCGTGCCGAACAAGGCGCGGTCGAGCAACTCGGCCACGCGGCGGTCGCCGGCTTCATTGGTGTGCGCGCCATTGGTGGTGAATTGCAGGCCCGGCTTCGCCGAGAAATCCGCGCCGGTCGGCTCGAACAAGTCCACGAACGCCAGGTCGTGCTTTTTCGCCACCTCCGCGACCGCATCGGCATAGATCTTGAGATGGGCGTTTTCCTTTTTGCCGTCGGGCAAAAACGGGTCGTTTGGCGCCTCGAAAGCGATCGGCGAGACGAGCACAAAACGCGGCGCGGCCGTGGTGTCGTCGCGCGGATAATGCTTCGCGTACTCGTCGAGAAGTTTCTCGTAGTCGCTTTTGAATTTCTCCACGCCTTCCGGACCGGCGAATGATTCGTTGTAACCGAAGAAACAGAAGAACGTGTCCGCGCCGAAGGCGGCGAGCGGATCGTCGAGCGCCGTATAGTTGGCGGATCGCTGGCGGATGGACACCTCATCCGCAGGCCGGGCAAAGTTGCGCACGACGAGTTCCAGCTTGGGAAAACGCGAGTGGAGCAGGGCCTCAAAATAGCCAAACTTGCCGAAGTGCTCGGCGAGCGAGTTGCCCACAAAAGCAATGCGCTCGCCCTTGATGAACTCGAGGGGCAGCTTGCTCGCGGTGAGCGCCGGCCGCGCCGGGCGCGGGTTCGGCTTGAGCAGTTCCGAACCGGGCAACGGCTCCGGGTTGTCCGCATTCGCGCTCTTCTTCGGCTCCGCGGGTTTCGGCGTCTGCGGTTTCGGCTGCGCGAGCGGCTCGCCCGGCATGGCTTTGCCCAATTCGAGATCGGAAACTTTCAACGCCCGGCCATCCTTGAAGTAATCTTTGATGAAGCCAAAGAACGACGGCTTGTATTCGTCGACGATGTCCACGTCGGCTTTCGCGGGCACTTCGAGGCCGAGGCCCCAAAAGACGCCGTTGATGACCAGTCGGCGCAGTCCCTCATTTTGCAAGTCGGTCGCCGCGCCCATGGTCGTGGTGAGCACCCGATTGGTCCTGCCGTCCTCGTTTTTCACCTCGCGCGTCCAGACGACCGGCATCATGGGATCGTTCACCGGTTGCTCCACTTTGTCGGCGCGCGCTTTCGTGTAATTCGCGGGAGGGGAGTCCGGGGTCATGCCTTCGACGACTTCGCCACGCACGAGGATTTTCGCGTCGGCGACGGGCGCCGCTTCATAGACATCGGTGAGACCGAAAAGATCGCTCACCCCGCGGAGGACCGGATCGTCCTTCGCGCCTGGTTCGATAATGCCCCTGGTTGCTTCCGATTTGTGTTTGCCCCAGTGGTTGACCCACGCCTCGCCAAGCACCTGCCGGCCAAAACCCTTCACCCACTCGGGACCGCCGAAATCGGAGGCATACTTTGAATATTTGCTGCTTCGCGGATAGCTGAACGCATGGGTCGAAGTGCGCAGCGCCACAAACGGCACGCCGCGCAGATAGGCCTTCTCAAAATGCGCCATCGCTTCATCCGGCCAGTGCCGGAACCGTAGCGACATGACCACGGCATCCGCCGTATCGAGCGACTCGGGATGCGAGAGCGACTCCCCCTTGTTGGGGTTGATCCGGCCATCGTCCTCGACGGAAAAGAGCACCGTCGCGGTGAAGCCGAGGCGCTGGCTGAGGATTTTCGCGAGCATGGGCAGCGCCTCCTCGGAACGATATTCCTCGTCGCCCGCGAGCAAAACGACGTGCCTGCCTTTGCCGGGGCCCTCCTTTCCCTCAAAAGTGAGCCAGGTTTTTTCCTCCGCCCGGGCGGAAAAGGAACTGAGCGCGCAAGCGGCGGCGAGTGGGACGATCAAACGATGGAGCTTCATAGCGAGGAACGTGGGGGCGCCTGAATCAGGCGGGGCTTCAATGTATGTGCCCTAATGCGGCATCGCCGCAAGACCTTAGGCGGATGGTTTCTGGTTTCTGGTTTGCCCCTCCCGCGGCTGCGGGACCATGGGCGTCTCGCGGACTCGGCTCCGGTTTCTGGTTTCTAGTTTCTGGTTTCTGGTTCTCCACTGCGTGAGCCGGAGGGCAGTTGGACGGTTTCGGGTTTGCCTCATAAAAACGCACACCAGAATCCGCCTGCCCCAAATGCTCTCGCAAATGCGGGGCGAAACGGCCAAACCAAAGGCGCGCGCCTGCGCCAGAACTCACGCCGTAGAGAACCAGAAACCAGAAACCAGAAACCAGAAACCCACTTTCACGCCCCGTTGACACCATACGCCCAATCAGCCAAAAGTGTTCCCCCTCGCATGAAAAACCCGCGCCTCCTTCTCATCGCCGCCCTGGCGAGCCCCTTCGCCCTTCACGCCGTCGATTTTGTTAAAGACGTGAAACCAATCCTCGAAACCAATTGTGTGCGCTGCCACAATCCCAAGGGCACCGAGTTTGAAAAGGGCGACACCGACTTGAATCTTTCCACGAAGGAAGGCGCCTTCGAAGCGAAGTCCACGATCGTGCCGGGCAATGCGGAGAAGAGCAAACTCTACACGACCACGGTGCTGCCCGATGACGCGAAGAAGCTGATGCCGCCGCGCAACAAGGTGACCAACGACCTGGAACGGCTGACCAAAGAGGAGACGGAGGTCGTCAAGAACTGGATCAATGGCGGCGCGCAATGGCCGGATGGCGTGAATTTGACGGCGCGGAAAAAGGAGGTGGCGGTCGCGGGCGCCGCAGCCGAAGCCGCGGTCGTGGCCCAAATTCATCAACAGATTCTGGCCAGTCCCCTGCCCGCCACGGAAAAGGAGATGAAGCCGTACACGGCGACCATTCCTGGATCGGAAATCAGCTACGACATGGTGCCGATTCCCGGTGGCAAGTTCAAGATGGGCAGTCCCGAAAATGAGGCCGGCCGCAAACCCGACGAAAGCCCGCAGCACGAAGTCGAAGTTTCCCCATTCTGGATGGAGAAATGCACCGTGACCTGGAACGAGTTCGAACTCTTTATGTATCCGAACGAGGAAAAGAAGGCGCGGGAGGCCAAGAAACTGGACCCGGCGCTGAACGCGCTGACCGACGCGGTGACGCATCCCACGCAGCCGTACGTCGAGATGAGTTTCGGCATGGGCAAAGACGGTTACCCGGCCATCTCGATGACCCAGCACGCGGCGAACAAGTATTGCGAGTGGCTCAGCGCCAAGACCGGTCACTTTTATCGCCTGCCCACCGAGGCCGAATGGGAATACGCCGCCCGCGCCGGGACGACGACGGCCTATTTCTGGGGCGACGACCCGAAGCAGGTCGGCGACTATTGCTGGTGGGGCAAGAACTCGGACTTCAAGTATCAGAAGGTCGGCAAAAAGAAACCGAACCCCTGGGGCCTCTATGACATGCTCGGAAATGTCGATCAATGGACGCTCGATCAGTACAGCCCGACCTACTATGAGCACTCGCCGGCTTCCAATCCCTGGAACAAAGCCAGCAAACCCTATCCGCACGTGGCGCGCGGCGGTTCCTGGGACGATGACGATCCCGCCAAGCTGCGCTGTGCGGCACGGCGGGCGTCCGATCCCTCGTGGAAAATCCAGGACCCACAGCTCCCGAAGAGCGTGTGGTACCACACCGACGCCCAATTTCTCGGCTTCCGGATTGTGCGCCCCTTGAAGGTGCCGACGGCCGAAGAGTGCCAGAACTACTGGAATAGCGGTGTGGAAAAGGACAATCCCGAGCTGAGCAAAGCGGAGTAAGTCGGGCATGGCCTACACCGATCTCTGGCGCTGCAAACGCTGCGGCACGAAGGCCGAGATTGTGATGCTCGGGAAAAACTTTCTCATCCGATGCAACACCTGCGATTCGGAAAAAGTAAATGTTTACGCGACCAACATCGACGACGCGGTGCGGGAATGGAACGGCCGGAATGACCCAAACCGGCGGGGACTTTTCGAGCGTCTGCGCGGGCTCTTTCACCGGAACTGAGTTGAGAGGGCGTCCAAAGCCTAAAGCCCTTTTCCGGGTCCAGTCGATGCCTCCGGTCGATCGCAGGCCCGTTTCCGACTTGGGCCAAAGCTTTTCGCCACAGCGCGATTAAGAAGTCGTAGCCAAGCGCGACGCGCTCATCTAGGCTCACACTCCCACTTCAGACTCCACATGAATAAACCATCCCAGATCGTTCTCCCCGAGGCCCTCACCCGCCGGGGATTCCTCAAGACCACTTCCGGCGCCCTGGCGGGCGGCGCATTGCTCGGCGCCCTGGCTCCGGAGCGCTATGCCCACGGGGCGAGCGCTTCGGATGAAATCAAGATCGTGCTCATTGGCTGCGGCGGCCGCGGCTCGGGCGCAGCGAGCCAGGCGCTCAGTACGTATCCCATCGGGCCGGTCAAACTCATTGCCATGGCGGACATCCACCCCGACCGCCTGGACAGCTCGCTTTCCAATTTGCAAAAGACGCATGCCGAACGCGTGGACGTGCCCAAGGAACGGCAGTTCCTCGGCTTTGACGCCTACAAGAAAGCGATCGAACTGGCCGATGTTTGTATTCTGTCCACGCCCCCAGGCTTCCGGCCGATGATGTTCGAGGAAGCGGTCAAGCAGGGCAAAAACGTGTTCATGGAAAAGCCCGTTTCGACGGACGCCGCCGGGGTGCGCAAAGTCCTGGCCGCCGCGGAGGAGGCGAAAAAGAAAAATCTGAAAGTGGCCGTGGGACTCCAACGGCATCACCAGGCCGGCTACATCGAAACACTCAAGAGACTGCATGACGGAGCGATCGGCGACATCGTCTCGATGCGCGCCTACTGGAACGGCCAGCGGCCGTGGCAGAAGAAGCGCGTCGACCTGGAGAAGATCTATGGCCGCCCGCTCACGGAGATGGAATACCAACTGCGCAACTGGTACTATTTCACCTGGATTTGCGGTGACCACATCTGCGAGCAGCACATCCACAACATCGATGTCATCAACTGGGTGAAGAAGGGTCATCCGGTGAAGGCCCGCGCCATGGGCGGTCGCGAAATCAATCACGGCGGCTCCGATGACGGCGAGATCTTCGATCACTTCGCCGTGCAGTATGAATACGAAGACGGTTCCATTTCGTTCAGCGAATGCCGGCACCAGCCGGGCTGCTGGAACAGCGTGAGCGAATACGTGCAGGGCACGAAGGGCCATTGCGACGTGAGCAAGTACCAAATCTTTGCCGACGAACCCTGGCGCTACAAAGCCGAGGGCGCAAAGGATCCGTATCAGCAGGAGCATGATGACCTCTTCACCGCCATCCGGCAGAACAAGGAATACAGCGAAGCCGTCTATGGCGCCGAAAGCACGATGACCGCGATCCTGGGCCGCATGGCGGCCTATTCCGGCAAAGAGGTCGAGTGGAGCAAGGCGCTCGGTTCAAAGATCGAGTTGTTGCCCGAAACGCTTTCCTTCGATGCCAAGCCGAAAGTTCTGCCCGGCCCCGACGGCAACTACCAGCGCGCCATCCCCGGCCAGACCGAGGTGCTGTAAGGGGAGGTTGATGGTTGATAGCCATCCGTTCTGACTGCAGCACCAACTCTAAAAGCGGATGTTGTGAATTCACTGCGCCTCGTTTCCTCACCATTGCCGAGGGAACGGGGTGCCTTCTTTTTGCCGGGAGGGTTTCCGGACGGAAGGAAAATGCGCGATCTGCGGGCCTGAGGAGACGGTCACACGTGTCCGCGCTACTTGGGCGGTGGCGATGGCGCGGCTTTCGGCACGTCCTTCCAACTCGACGATTCGACCACCTCAATCTTCCCGCCCGGTTTGCGGACAAGGTGCGCGGCCGCGCCCGGAGTCTCCTCGACCAGTTTCAACCCACGCTCCGGCCCGAGCACGCTGATCGATGTCGTCAGGCCATTGGCGATCATGCAATCCGGCGCGACCACCGTCACGAGGCTGTGGTCCGTGAGACCGTAGCCGGTCCGCGGATCGACGATGTGTGAATAGCGCTTCCCGCCGATTTCCACGTGCTGAAACATGTCCCCGCTCGTCGCGATGCCGTAGTTTTTCAAATAGATGATCTGCGGCGGCGGGGCATCGGGGACATCGAGTGGCGCGACTTCGATCCGCCAACCGGGCTGCCCGGGCGGCGCGTCGGAAGCGGTCATGTCGCCGCTGCCACCGACCAGAGCGCGCGTGATCCCATGTTGCTTGAGGACCTTGATCGCATCCTCAACGGCGTAGTTTTTGGCGATCGCCCCAAGATCGAGCCGCATCTCCGGAATGAGCAGTTCCGCGGTATGATGCTCGGGATCGAGGCGCAGGTTCTTGTAGCCGACCCGCGCCTTCATCTCCGCGATCAGTTCCGGGCTCGGCAATTCCTGTTTCTGCCGGGCGCGGCGCCAAAGGCTCACGAGCGGGCCAACCGTAATATCAAACGCACCGTCGCTGCGCGCCGCGTATTGCTGCGCCCGTACCAGGACCTCCCAGAGCGGCGTGCTCACCGGCACGGCCTGGCCGCGTCCGGAAGTCCGCGAAAGCCGGCTCAACTCCGAATCGCTGTCGTAGTCGCTGAAAATGCCATTGAGCACGGCGATGCGATCGTAAGCCGCGTCCGCGGCAGCCTTCGCCGTGACCTCGTCCGGGGCATACATCGAAATACGGAAGGGAAGCCCCATCTCGGCCTTTTCGTAGACGAACTTTTGCAGCGTTTCGTCGACCGCGAGAGCGGAGTTGATGGCCACGCAGAGCGCCGTAAATGCCGCCCATCCGACGCATGGTCGCCAGGCGCGAGCGGTTCGGCGAAGCCTCGTTCCCAACGAGGGGCGAAGCAAGAGCTTCGAAGACAAGTGCGTTCCCAAGCTGGAGCTTGGGAACGAGGGGCTCCCATCGCGCTCGGAGCGCGCGATCCACCCAGGCGCGATGCGTAATCCGTCTCCGGGACGGGGGAAAAACCGTGTGGAAAGGACCGCCAGGAGACTCTGGAGCATTCAGACTTCCGTAGTCTGGTCCTTGAGCAAGGTGACGCCGGTGATGCGCCAGTCCCCGCCGTCGCGCCGCAAGGCGTATTGGTAGTCAATCGGCTCCCGATTGGCGCTGAACACCCGCACGTTGACCACCGCCTCGTCTCCGTTGTCGAAAGAGAGGCCGCATCTCGCCGAGGTGGAATGCGCGATGGCGGGAAAGCCGTTGCGCACCATGCGTTCGAAGCTTTCCGGCGAAAATTGATCCTTGATCGCGCGATCGGCAAAAACGTAAGCGCCCGCGTAATCGTCTTTGCGGAAAGCGGCGAGTTGCGCGTTGATCACCGTGTGGAGGGCATCCTTGGTTTTCATTTCACTCGGTTTCAAACCATCCGCACCCAAAGCCCCTGCGCCGATGAGGACCAGGGAAAAGAGCAGGAAGCGCGGATTCATATCGGTGATACGTAAGCACGGAATCATTTGGATTCACGGTGAAAACACGGTATCGACTGGATTCATGAGGCGGCTTGGCCGCAACATCGGGCTCCGCCCGCCACGGCTTCGCCCCGCCCTGCGGGGCGAAGCCGGGCCAACACCCACGCTTCGCCTCAAGATCCAACACCCAACACCCAACATCCAACACCCAATGGGCTCCGCAGCGAACACAACACCTCATTCGCGGCAGTTTTCCGCAAAGAAAATGAACGGGAAGAAGTAGATTCGCGAATTCCGAACGGCCCACCATCCACGCTGTCCCACTACCCCGATGCTTCCCGCCAAGCTTATTCCCACGCTCTGCCTTCTCCTGTTGCCCCTGACAGGGTTCGCACAATCCGAATTAAAAACCCCGACCGGTCAGTCCCTAACGAAGGAACCGGTCATCAAGGTCGATCCCACGGTCCGGGCAACGACGCTGCTGACCCCGCCACCCCCGGTACACATCGCGCTCAAGCCGATCCAGTTTGTGGAGTACGATCTGCCCAATGGGCTGCACGTCATCCTGCACGAAAATCATCTCGCGCCCGTCATTGCCACGTACGTGCTTTATCACGTCGGCAGCAAGAATGAGCGAGCCGACCGCACGGGGTTCGCGCACTTCTTCGAACACCTGATGTTTGAAGGCAGCGAAAACATTCCACGCAGCAAGATCGACAAATACATCTCGGCCGCTGGCGGAAACCTGAACGCGAGCACGTCCTTTGACCAGACCGACTATTTTTTCAATGTGCCGAGCAACGAACTCAAGCTGGCGCTGTGGATCGAAAGCGAGCGGATGATGCACGCGAAGGTCGACGAGATCGGCGTCGAGACGCAGCGCAAGGTCGTGAAAGAAGAAAAGCGCATGCGCTACGACAACCAGCCGTATGGCTCACTCTTCGAGGAACTGGCACAACTCGTCTTCGCCGGCACGCCCTACGCCTGGGTGCCAATCGGCTCCGTGCAATACATCGATAAGGCGACGATCGAGGAATTCCGTGACTTCTACAAAACCTACTACCTGCCAAATAACGCGACCCTGGCGATCGCCGGCGATTTCAACCTCGAAGCGACCAAGAAACTCGTCGAAGAGTATTTCGGCCCGATTCCAAAGGGACCGGACATTCAGCGGCCGGTGGTGAAGCTGGCGAATCCAACCGCGCCGACGACCCACGACGTGACCAAGGAGAATACACCGCTCAACGCGACGATGCACTGCTGGCATGCCGTGCCGGAGACGCACCCCGACGCCTACGCGCTCCAATTGCTCGGCGACATTCTCAGCACCGGGCGCAGTTCGCGCCTCTACAAGCGGCTCGTGGAAAAGGAGCAGGCCGCGCTCAACGTGGAAACCTACCCCTTCCTGCTCGAAGATGCCGGGTTGCTCGGTGTCTTCGCCACGGGCCAGCAAGGGGTGACGCTCGACCAACTCGACAAATTAATCGACGAGGAAGTTGCGAAAGTGAAAGCCGAAGGCGTCACGGACGAGGAGTTTCGCAAGGCGCTCAACCAGGAGGAGGCGGAGTTTGCCAGCGGCTTCGGCACGATGCACTCGCGCGCCGTCAACCTGGCCCGGTACCACGTCTTCTATGGCGACACGAACCTGATCAACACGGAGCTCGACCGCTACTTCGCGGTCAAGCGAGAGGACATTCAACGCGTCGCCAATCAGTATCTGACCAAGGACGGCGTTTATGTGCTGCGTTATCCAGCGGCGACGGGGCCGGCGCCCGCTTCCAAGTAAATTCTTTCCCCGATTCATCTCATGAAAAAGCTTCTCGTTCTCCTTTTCGCCGGCACCGCCGTCACGGCCCTGGCCGATCTCGACCGCTCCAAAAAGCCGGAAGCCGATCCGGCGCCCGGGGTTTCCTTCCCGGACTACCGTACCGAAACCCTGCCCAACGGCCTCAAGGTGTTCATCATCGAAGATGACCGCAAGCCGACGGTCACGTTTCGCCTGGTCGTCCGCAGTGGCTCGATCGCAGATGGCGACAAGATTGGCACATCGTCGTTTGTCGCCGGGTTGCTGAACCGCGGCACGGAGCATCGTGATGCCGCGACCTTCGCTCTCGAAACCGATTCCCTCGGCGTAACCGTCGAGGCCTCCAGCGGTCCCGACGCGATCTCCGTCGCCGCCGGTGGCTTGACCAAGTATACGGATCGCATTCTGGACTTGTTTTCCGATGCCGTCCTGCACCCGAGCTTTCCCGCCGAGCAATTTGCCAGAATGCAGCGCAAGACCCTCTCGGCGCTGGACGCGGAAAAGCAGCAGCCCTCGAGTCTTGCGGGAAAGCTGGCCGGCAAGGTGGTCTTCGGCAGCTTTCCGTATGGCAATTACTTGAAGCCCGAGGATGTGATCTCCATGAAGCGGGAAGATCTCGCGACCTATCACCGGACACATTTTCTGCCGAATAACGCCTCGCTCGCCGTCGTGGGAGACGTCAAGGCCGATGCCATCCTGGCGCTGATCCAGAAGACTTTCGGCTCCTGGCAAAAAGGTGAAGTACCCGCGGTAAAATTGCCGGAATTGCCGAAGCTCCACGGGCTCACGATCCATCTCGTGGATCGCCCCGGGTCGGTGCAGTCGAACATTATCGTCCTGAGCGCCGCGCCGCCGCGCAACAATCCGGACCTGCCCGAACTGAACGTCGTCAACTCCACGCTCGGAGGCGGGTTTAGCGGACGGCTCTTCCAAAATCTGCGCGAAAAACACGGCTGGACCTACGGCTCGATGTCGGCCTTCGATTACAAAAAGCTCGCCAGCGATTTTGAGGCGACCGCGGAGACGCGCAACGAAGTCACCGGCCCGGCCACGGCGGAGATCCTCAAGGAAATCGTCCGCATTCGCGAGGAACCCGCGAAAGAGGACGAGATCGCGCTCCAGCGGCAGTACAACGTCGGTAATTATCTGCTGAGCCTCGAAAATACCTCGCGCACCGCGCAACGCGTGCAGGACATCGACCTCTACGGATTGCCCGCCGATTTCTACAAGACCTACGCGCATCGCATGAGCGTCGTGACTCCCGCGCAGGTGGAGGAGTTGGCGAAGAAGTATCTCACCGCCGAAGATGTCGCCATCGTCGTCGTGGGCGAAGCGAAAGAAATCCGGCCGGAGCTGGAGAAGATCGGCAAGGTCATCGTTTACGACCAGGAACTGGAGCCGGTGAAGAAGTGAGTGGGGATTGGGAGTTCCCAGTTCTCGGTTCTCAGTTCTCAGTTCTCAGTTCTCAGTGCTCAGTGGCGCCGAGTCGCATCCGACGGACCCGCTCAAGCCGCCACGGTGGCTAACTGAAAAATGCCAAGTCCTAACTCCTAAATGCTAAATGTACCGCGGCCGAATCGCGCCTTCTCCCACGGGCTACCTCCATCTGGGCCATGCGCGGACTTTTTGGGTGGCCCAGCAGCGCGCGCGGGCCGCCGGCGGCGCGCTCATCCTGCGCAATGACGACCTGGACGGACCACGGTGCCGTCCGGAGTTTGTCGCGGCGATGTTCGAGGATTTGCGCTGGTTAGGCTTGCGCTGGAGCGAAGGGCCGGATGCCGGGGGACCATTCGGCCCTTACGATCAAAGCCGGCGTCTGCCACACTATATCGCGGCCTTCGAGCGATTGCGTGCCACTGGATTTTTGTTTCCGTGCACCTGCTCGCGGCAGGACGTGCTCCGCGCGCTCGCCGCGCCGCACCAGGGCGAGGAGGAACCACTTTACCCAGGGACCTGCCGCGACGTGCCGCCAGACCGTCCGCGCGCCGGTGTGAACTGGCGCTTTCGCGTGCCCGGGGGCGAAAGCATTTCATTCATTGATGGCGGCGCCGGTCCGCATGCGGAAACCGCTGGTCGCGACTTGGGTGACTTCCTCGTGTGGCGCAAAGACGATCTGCCGAGTTACCAACTCGCTTGCACGGTGGATGACATGGCCATCCAAATCACGGAAGTGGTCCGCGGGGCGGACTTGCTCACCTCCACCTGCCGGCAACTTTTGCTCTACCGTGCACTCGGCGAGCCAGCGCCGGCGTTTTACCACTGCCCCCTCTTACACGACGAACACGGCCAGCGTCTAGCCAAGCGCCATGACGCCCTCAGCCTGCGAACGTTGCGCGAGCGCGGCGCCACGCCCGAAGAGCTGCGGGAATCGTGGAAAGAGTAGCGCCGCCCTCTGGTCGCGACCACGCAAGGTTGCAACAGCCTGCCCTGAGCCCATCGAAGGGGTTGCTCTACTCCGCACGCACGAAGCGCGATCAGAGCGCCGGGCGCGAAAGCTCTGAAGTTCCACCCTCCCATCCGCAAGGACGGACGCCCCCGGCGTGGGCTTTTGTCATGCCGCTCGGAGATCGGCATCCACCAAACGATACGCGAACACGTTTAATGCGGCGCGCTTCCCGGTCCAGCCGTCGCCTCCGCGTCCTTGGGCGGATGAAAGGCGCACAGGAGCAGCAGCATCGCGAAGAGGCCCGCATAACACGGCAAAAGGAAGAGATGCTTGAAGTCGGTCACACCATTGTGCGTAAACGTCTCCTGGATCAGGTGCGGGCAAATCGAGTTCGCGAAGAGGACGCCGATGCCGAGAACCATGACATTGAACAGGCCCTGGGCGCTCGCTCGCACGTCCTTTGGAAAATAGGCATCCACGAAGATATAGACCGTGGCAAAGAAAAACGCGTAACAGATACCGTGAAGGATCTGGACCGCGATGATCAGCCCCGGCTCTTGCGGGAAAAACGCGTACACTCCGAATCGGAGGACATGGCCAAGGGTGCCAATGATCATCGTCAGGCGCCAGCCGAGTTTCTTCAATGTCACACCGAGCGCGAGCATGGTGAGGATCTCGGCCACCTGCCCGATGCTCATGACCGGCATGATCCAGTTGCCCGGAATTCCGACCCCTCCCGCGGATTGCGCGGTCCCGAGAAACGTGCCGGTCCAATTGAAGTACGCATTGAGAACGCACGAATCGACGAACGTCACGATCCAGAGCACGAGCACAAACGGATGCTTGAGGAGACGGATCGCTTCGAGCCAGGCGAGATTTTCCGCCGCGCCCTCGGCTTTCTTCTTTGGCGGTGTATGCGGCAGCGTGAGGCTAAAGAGCGCCAGGGTTAGCGAAATAATTCCCGAGACGATATAGGTCCAACGCGTGGCGGACTGAAACGCTTCACCTTTCAAGCCGGAGGCGAACACGGTGCCAAACCACGCCACCATCCCCTGCGGATGCGCGGCATTCACTGCCGCCCAATCCACCAGGATGAACGTGAACGGCCACGCCACCGCGATCCAGCCGATGGTGCCGCCCATGCGGATGAGCCCGAACTCCCGCTGCGGATCGTTCACATGGGCGAAGGCGATCGAATTCGTAATGGAGATGGTCGGCACGTAGAGCAGGCAATGGATGAACATCAGGCAGAAAAACGGCCAGAAAGTCGTGACGAATCCACAGCCCAGAATAGCCAGACCTCCAACCAGACTGCTGAAGGCGAGCACTTTTTCGGCCGCGAAATTGCGATCCGCAAATTCGTTGCTAAAGAAAAGTCCAATGATCGCCGCCACCGGAAAAGCGTTGAGGATCATGCTTTGCTGCCCGGCCGTAAAGTGCAGCCCCGGCAGGTAGCTAAAGATCAACGGCAACCAGGCTCCCCAGATGGCCAGCTCGAGGACCATCATCAGGAAGAGGCGGAAACGGGGAGAACGGTTCATAGCGGGCAAGGGTGTAGTGGGCCTGGCATCCGGCGGCAAGCCCTCTCCGCAAGGAATCGTCGCTTTTGTTAAATACGGCACCGCAACGGCCAGCAACGCCATTCTCCCTGACCATCGGTGGCATTCCAGGCGCAGCCTCGCGTTGTCCACCACCGTGAAGCCGCCAGACCTTCCGACCCGGCAATCCAGCGCTGACTGGTGTCAAACGTCAGGAATTCCGGGAAACGCGTTCACCACTTCCACGGACAGGGCCTGTCCTCAAATTGCCGCCGTGACGTCTCCGGGAAGGCAGCCGTCTCCGCCCCAATCTGGAGCGCGAGGATTGGGCGGCGGCACGAATTGACGAAAAAGCGCGGCGCGTAGTTCAGGACGCGGCCGCGCGTTTTCGTTTTGAGATTATTTAATCGTGCTTGTCCTGGTAGATCCGGCGGCTCTCGCGGTTGGCCTCGTGATTCAAGCGGAGTTGCTCGGCTTTGGTCAGGTGCCCATCATGCTTGGCCAGATCGTTCGCCTCCTGGTTCTGGATGTGCGTTTCACCCTTCTCCAACTGGGAATCCTGCTGTGAACTCAGGGTGCCGCTGTTTACCCCCTGGCTGATGCGCTGCTGCTGGTTTCCTTCGCGTCCGTTGACCTCGTTGACGCGGGGATGACCAGGATCTTTGGTGGTGGAACCTGCTTCGCTGGCGTTGGCAAGCCGCTGGGCGGCTTCCGGGTGGTTCTGGGCAAACTGCTGCTGTTGCGCCGGCGTGGCGTTTTCGTATTTCTTGAGCATGGCCTCGCGGACCTTCGCCCGGATTTCCGGGTGGTTTTCGAGGAATTCGCGCCGCTGGGCCGGAGTCATCGCCTCGAGCCTGGCATTCAGTTCACCGCCGCCGCTGGTGCTGGTCGTGGTGGTAGTGCCGCTGGTGGAGGTGGTTTGAGACCAGGCGGGAATGCCGCCCAATATCGTCAGAATGGTGAGGATCAGGAGTTTTCTCATAGTCTGAATGTGGGTTGAATTTGGTTTTGATGGATTCGGAGTTTCAGAAGTCTAAAACCGCGCTTCCGCAATAGTTTCATAATTTCTATAATTATTTCGGGCGAACTCACTCCCTTCTTCAAACCCTTGGATTGGAAGGGGTTAACAATTCCTCAAGGCTCTTCCGACGCATCCTTGCCGGCCGCTTTACTCGCCGCCTCCATTAACTGCCACCACTTCACCGTCGCGTAGGAATACTCGACGTAGGATGCGTTGCCATGCTGCTTGACCCAGGTGAAATGCTGCAAGGCCGCATCCTTCCGGCCGTTGAGCAATTCGAGCACGCCAAGATAGGTATGAATCTCCGTTCGCTCGTTATCATCATGGGCCAAATGCAGGAGAGCATCGGCGGTAGCGTCCTTGGGAAGTTGCTCCAGGAGCGGGAGCGGCCAGCCCGGGCTGCTTAAGGAGTTGGTCCATTTCTCGACAAACGCTTTGGCTTCGGCGTCCCGGCCTGAGCTCCGCAGGCCGAGATACCCCAGAATGAGGGCATAGACGGGAGCCTTTCCAATCCTGTCACCTTGCTCCGCAAAGTGCCTGGCCTGCTCAACGGTAAGGTCCTCCTTGCTCAGGAGCATTCCACCCCACATTCGCCCAAATTCGTAGGTCCTCTTCTTCGCGAATCCTCGCGGATCAGACTCGGTCGCACTGGAAATGTCTTCGAGAGCATTATCATCGTCGCCTTGCTGATGTTCAAATATGGCGCGCGCGACATAGGCGCGTGTTGAATTCAAATTGAGATTGATTGCCGCGTTGTAGTCCGCCATGGCATTGCTGTTGTCGCCCCTTGCCGCCTGGATATCGGCTCGAGCGCAGAGCGCCACGTCATTTTTCGGATTCAGTTCGAGGGTCTTCGTCAAGTCCGCCAGAGCGTGATCGAAATCTCCGAGATCGCGGCAGGCCAGCCCGCGCCGCGCATAGGCCACGGCATCCGATGGAACCAGTTCGATGACTTTGCTATAGTCCGCGATGGCTCCCTCCATGTCGCCTTGAGTCGAGCGCAGAGTGCCTCGGCCCCGATAGGCGCCCGCTTCGCGCGGGGCTAATTCGATGGCTTTGCTGTAATCTGCCAGCGCTCCGTCGATATTTCCATGCCTTTCGCGCTCCACGCCTCGATCGACAAATAGATACGAGGCCGGCGCCAGCGCGATGGCCTTGTCGTAATCTTCGAGCGCGCCATCGCCATCGCCGCTCTGGTGCTTCGCAACGCCGCGCGCGACAATGGCCTTCGCGAATTTGGGATTTACTTCAATGGACGCGGAATAATCCCGGATCGCTCCTTCCCGGTCCCCGGTAGCGTCGCGAATCCAACCTCGCCCGTAAAACGCCTCAGAGTTTTTGGGATCGAGTTCGATGGCCTTCGTGTAGTCCTCGATCGCACCCTTGCTGTCCCCTCTTTTCTCGCGGAAAGCCGCCCGATTCGCATAAGCCGAAACATACTTCGGGGCCACCTGAATCGCCTTGTCGAAGTTCATCGCGGCCGCTGCCAGATCACCATTTTTCTGCGCGATGAGCCCAAGATTATTGTAAGCACTTCCATTCACTGGCTTGATCTCGATGGCCTTGTTCGAATCATTCAAGGCGCTTTCCAGATCGCCCTGCAGGTAGCGAGAGTAACCACGGTCACTGTAGGCGTAGGAATTCTGCGGATCGAGTTCCAGGGCGCGGTTATAATCGGCAATGGCGCCTTCCAAATCTCCCCTGGCTTGCCTGGCATAACCGCGGTTGTGCCAGGCAAGCGCGTAACGCTGGTCAAACTCCAAAGCACTATTAAAGTCGGCTATCGCGCCATCCAGATCTCCCTTCTTTTCCCTGGCAACACCGCGATTGAGGAAGTTTTGGGCGTATGCCGGATCGAATTTGAGATCATTGGTCAAGGCTGCCATCGGCTTCGGAGTTGCCACGCCGGCCGCCTTGATTTTCGGTTTGTCGTCCAAATCGATACCGAGAGCCTTCGGAACCACTCTGGCGGCGGAATCGAGATCCTGCGTCCAGGTACCGGTGGTTGTGGCCCGGACCGGTCGAAGAGTGGCGAGATCCGACAGCAACTGGCGGGCCGCACTGATGGCAGCTTCATCTCTAGAGACCGCCGCCGGTTCCTCACCATTGCCCTCCACCGGCAATTCGCTCAGCATTCGGATCGCGAAGGAATACTCAATGTAGGAGGGATTGCCGAGCACTCGCACCCAGACAAAGTGCCGCCGTGCAGCCTCCGGATGCCCGTCGGCCAGATCCATAATACCCGCATAGGTGTGAATCTCCGTTCCGCTTTCAATACTTGTTACCAAGGAAATAAGATCGTCGAAGGTTTTGCCTTTCCGCAACCCCTTGAGGACCCCGTCCGGCCAGCCCGACAGGTGCAGCCGATCCGCCCATTCCTCGAGCAATGCGGCGGCCTCCGCATCCTGATGTTCTCTCCGGAGGCCAAGGTAACCGAGAATGAGGGCCAAACCCGCATGGCATAGCGCACGGTGAAGTCGCTATTTCCCCAGAAAAGACCCGCCCACATTCGTCCGAATTCATAAGTTCCGGAACTTCGGGCGGCTCTCGCATCATGGCGGGCCGCGGTCGAAAAATCCTCGATTGCCTCGTCGTCATTCTTCTCCTGATGCCGGAGCATCGCCCGGCCGATATAGGCGTCGACGGCGCGAGGGTAGATATCGATGGCCCCATCAAGGTCCCGCATCGCGGCCTCGTTTTCGCCCCGTTTGGAGAAAGCCTCGGCCCGACCGCAGTAAGCCCAATAATCCTTGGAATTCCGTGCCAACTCCCTGGAGAAGTCTTCCACCGCGGCAGCGAAGTTCCCGCTCCAATAATTCGCCCACGCCCTCCAGCCGTAGAATTCCGGGGTGGCCGGTGATAAGTCGATGGCTTTCGCGTATCCAAAAGGAGCTTTGCCGTTAAGAGGTTTTCCGAGTTTGGCTCGAATCGAAATCGACGCCTTCACACGGTCGGCAATCTCTTCCCGCTCCCATTGAGCCATGACTGCCACGATGTTGTAGAAGAGCCTTCCTGAAGGCGTGCCCGTGTCGATGTTCTCCTGAAGCGAAACGAGGTCCGCCTGATGCTGCTGAAAGAATTCAGAGAAGAACATCAACTCCTTTGCGTTCCGGGTCAGTCGCGCCAGTTTCGAGAAGACGAGGGCTGCGATACGTCCTGTCCGAACATCTTCCATCATCCGCTGGGCCTCAGGATGCTCCATCACCGATTTGCCGCTCACACCCGCAAGGTCATAGACCTCGGAAACAATCCACCCCTTCGCGGCAGCATAGTGCCGCGCTCTTGCTTCGTGATTCTTGGGACTATCCCCTTGCGCCTGATCATCCGTCGATACCCGAATCCAAATTCCAACGTGTTTTGCACTTACCTCCGGCAAACGGGACGTTTTCATAGGGGTTCAGCTTATCCAGAATGGATAAGCTTGCAAGGAAAAATTAGCCATTTAGGATATATCGGCTAGGCTCTGACCGAATGAAGAAGTCCGAATTTTTCGACGAAGCCGCGCTAGCAGTTCTGGCAAAAAAGTTTCGCATCGAAGCGGGTAAGCGACCGGTGGACGTGGCGAAGGAGATGGGTGTGAAGCAACCGTCGGTTCATAATGCTGAAGATCAACCGACTCGCAGCTTCACGAAATTGAGGAAGCGCATGATTGAGGCGTATTCCCCCTTCAAGGTGGTCGGTCCCGTTTATTTGCTGCAGAAGAAATAGAAACTACATCAGTCGCAGTCAACAATTCAGGAAGATTTCCTCGCCGTATTTTAGGTACGAATGGTAGCTCAACCGCAGGACCCATTCCCGGAGCTTCGATGGGGTCTGGGCCGTTTCGCGGCTGATTTGCCGGGCGAGCAACTGGGCGAGATACCAGTCGGCATAGGCGTCGAGGCGTTCCGTGCGGAGAAGGCGGTTATCCTCGACGATTTCAAAATGTGGTAGCGCCTCAGACATTTTCTGCGAGATGGGGAAGATCAGTTCAGCGTGATTGGTGAACCAACTGCGCGCGTAGGCGTAGACCGGCTTGTGGTAAATGAGCCGAGCCTCGTGCAAGACAGTCGAATTGGCGCCCGCCACCGCGGAACACTCCCGGAGCAACGCCGGTAGCGAAGCGGTTTTGGACACCATGAGAGTGTTTGGGAGCTGGTGTGCGAGGTCGTGCAGTCCGATCTCGTCTTTCAGTTCCGCTCGCGGATGCTGTTTGATGACCAACTGATACTTGGCGGGAAGGGCACCGCGAAAGTGGCGGATCAAACCTGCCCAGCTTTTGACATTCAGGTCGCAAACATTGACTTGGTCTGCGATTAATTGCAGCGGCCAGAGAACATACGGTTTTCGGATACATGGAGGGATCTCGCCAGGCGGGTTCGTCAAAATCGCGCACCTAGTCGCATCGGCTTTTTGCCGCTGTCGCTCCGAGCAGGAACTAATTTGCATGCCCGGGATGGATGATTCCCAGCAGAAGCCCAGCGGGTCCGCGTGCAACGTCTCGTAGTGAGGGAAGAAGCCATCTTCGCTGTGCACGACGTTGATTCCGGCCGCCACTGCGGCTGCCCTAATCGCCTGCCGGTCCGCTGGGAAATTCCCAATCAGCAGGATTTCCGGAAGCCACGGAACATTCTTCAGCAAGCGGGCCAATTCCGCGCCGCTCTTCAGTTCGGTTCCGTAAAGGTCGTCAAAACCACGCCGATGACATCGCCGCATCCAGAAATCCGGATACGAGCTGGCCCAAGCGTATGTTCCTTTCATGATTTTCACGGCCATAAGGTACACTAATGTCAGCGTAAAGCTGACGACATTGCCGCGAAGACGTATGTCACTAATCCGCATGAATTGACCTTGGCTCGCAATCCGTCAAGCCCGATCATTTTTCAGATCCAGAGATGCAAATACCAATAAATTACGTTCCCAACTTGTGGAAAGCAATTTGAAAGCCAAACAAAGGGGGCATAAATCATCCTTATTTCGGATTCAGTCGGCGAGTTGTAATAAATGTTCGATCGAAAAGCGGGGCCCATTGACAGGGCGTAAAGCGTCAGCAACCCGCCTATAATTATCAGACTTTTTTGCAGTTTGGACATATCAATGACTTCGTCGCCCGCTGAAAACGGCCTTTCTAAAGACTCTTCGATGTCTTCGTCTGCAGCCGTACCCTCTGCGAACTTCTTCGCAGGAATAGGCACACCGAAAAACTGCGAACCTTTCTGGCGGTATTGAAGCGGGGTTTTTCACATACGGCCCTAACCAATCGTGAGTGTTACTGTTGCACTCGGAGGTACTACGCTCGCGTCAACCTGTATTCTTCGAGACCAAATGATCTGATTGAGAAGCTGCTTTTCTCCTCCCGTTCCTCCGCAGTATAGCGTCGTTACGAAATTGTCTGTACAATCCGTGCTAAAGACCGCCAGGTAATCGCCACCCGTATAATCCATCGTTATTAAACCGGGCGTGGGCTTGCCGTCCTTGTCTCCGTTGATAGTCTGTTCCCACCAATAGTGACTGCAACATGAACAGACTCGAGAGGCGGGTCCGGAAGCGACAGTACCCGCGGTAAACGTCATTATGAACCCGGCTCCAAGAAACCCAACGAAGTTAGCTTGCCCACTTTCGAGGGTACTCGGAACGTGATATGGTAGCGACATTAGTGCCGTATACGCACCCAGATTAAAAGCCTGTAAACTTTGTGTCAAATCCCCATCAATGCATATATTGGTTATTGCCACCGATCCACACTTGTTGGTGTATTGAACGCCAGGTAAACTTGCGATTACGCTCAAGCCATTAGTCACTGGAGGACAGCAGATGGAAAGTCCGAAGTGATCGTGTCCATTCACCGGGCGATTTTTAACAAAAGCATATAAATTCAAATCATCGGCCTCGTAGATGGGATCTTTTGATAGCCAGCGCCCCAGATTCGCAAATAAATACCGGTAGCCGAAGTTTGAAAAGCCGCTCTCCTCATCCAGGAATTTGCCATGGAATCCGAATTCCAAATTGCATTCACTAGTTGTAATTGGCACCCACGTAGGATTGAGGACGGTGCGGATTCCAAAGGCGCTAAAACGATAACGTTCGGTGACAGCTCCGCTTCCGTCGATAATTGCTGCTGGGCTGAAATAGTCCATGAGCACGTAGCGGCTCTCGGTGAACGGGCCGTCATTGATTATGGCGCGGTCTCGGCGCACGAGATCATCTCGATGCCGGGCACCCCAGTGATGCTGGATTGCTGGAGAGACGCCGGAGTTTTGGCGTTCCTCAAGTGGGCGCCAAAGGTCGGAGTAGTACGTGTGAATGGTTGTGGAACCGACGCTCTTGGTGATGCGCCTCGTCGAGCCGTCGTAGGTGTAGGTTGCGATCACCGTGTCGCCTTGAGCGATTCCTGTGATGCGGTTCCAAGCGTCCCAGGTGACTTGTTGGGAATTGGCCCAGTTGCCACTTGCGTCTGGCGCGACCTGGGTCATTCGACCCGCCTGGTCGACCAGAACCGGTTTGAGATCGTTGCTGATTTGCATCAGCCGGTTACCTTTATCGTGAACTCGCAGCTGGTTTTCGGTCAGGGCGCCGTCGGCTTCAACGCTGTAGCCCTGCCAGTTCCCAGTCGGGTCGTAGTTCCAACTTTCCATCTGGATGGGTACGGCCGAAATGGCGGTCGAATTCAGATTGAGATTTCCGAGGGCGGACTGGGTGACTTGGCTTAGTCCATCGTAGCTGTAGGCGAAATCATTTCCGGTGGCCACGGCATGCCGATACCAGGTGCGCCGGGAGTTGCGATCGAAACCATACTGGATGCGTTCCAATTGTGCATTGCCGGCAGTGGTACTCTGCCACCGTAGATCCACGGAACGACCGAAGCGGTCGTAGCCGTTGAAGGGGTCGCCGGCATCACCCACGGGCTCGTTGTCTTGAAGTTTGTAGGTCAGTTGCACAGCAGGCTGAGGGTAGCTCACAATGACCTGCCACGCCACTCCCACGTACGTGTATTCGACCAACGGTACGCTCTCATCGGCCAGCTGCAGGCCCGTCACGCGATTGAAGTGGTCTTCCGTGGAATTGGCCGTGCCGTACTGCGTATTTAAGATGCGGCCGTTCGGATAGACAACTGAGGTACGCCGAATCGTGTTGGCGCTGCCATCGGCGTAGGTATAGTTCACCGTCGGGGTGCTTGAAGTGACCGGTCCGTTGTGGCTTTGCCGGTCAGATAGGAGGTTTTTGAAGGCGTCGTAGGTATAGGCGACCTGATTGACTACGGTACCGCCGGTCGCGGCGCTGTAACTGGTGACCTTGGCCGGCATCCCGCGCGTTTCATAGGTTTTGCCAATCCGCATGACCGCGCCATTCATATTCGGACCGAGATTGGGAATGGCGTCGTCCGTCAGGCGCCCGAGTTGATCGTAGCCGTAGGCGTGAGCGGTACCATCGGCATCGATGAAGGTGGCGACCTGGCCCTGGCGGTTATAAGTATAAGTCAACTGGGCGTAAGCGGCGCCGATTCCGGCGGACATGGGCGCGGGTTGAACTTGGGATTCGGGATAGGTCTTCGCACACAGGAGGTTGCTGCTGGCGATTTCCGAATCATCGAGTGTCGTGCCGAAGACCCATTGCGTAATTTGATCGCCAGTGTCGCTGTTGAGCAGCGTGAGCCGTTGCAATTTTCCGCTTGGGTGCCAGGAGTATTCGCTGATCCGACTCTGGTCGGGGCAGTTGGCAACATAATTCTCGATGAGGCGGATGCGGCGGTCCATCTGGTCGTTTTCCCAGCGGGTTTCCAATCCCATGGGATCGATGGTGGCATTGGCCTCGCCATTATCCTTGTAGCGGTTCGTCGTGAGCAAAACCGTGTCAGAGCGTACCGGGGCGACACCGGGACGATTTAGCGCTAGGCCTCCGTTGGTGCCGTAGTCGGCCGTTACTCGAGGCCGACCAATGGCGTCTGGCCAAGTCACGTGGGACGTAACACGCGCTGCAGGTTGGGTGTTCACATTCTGCAACGCGCCCGTGCCGGTGGCATCATCGAAGCGCTGGCGACGATTTGTCTGAATGACATTGCCACCGCCGTCATAGACAGTCTCATTCTGTTCAAGGACCGTATCTGTCGACACATCGTTGGTGTCTCCGTCGGGTACACCGGCAGTGCCCGGCACACACGCCTGGTAACTGACAGTAGCGCGATTGAGCGCGTCGAAGACGGTCTTGGTAAACCAAGTGCTGCCCGCCTGGGAAGACTTGATGATGTTGTTGCCGAGGTCGAACCAATTCTGACCGGTGAGTGCATTCGTGATATTGCCGGTATATGGATCGACGCCATCAGTTTCCTGGAGGTAGGCCCGTCCGATTAGGTCGTAGGCCGTGTGCGACTGGCTGATGCGATTCGCATCGGCTACAGCGTTCTGATAGGTCGTGGTTTGGAGCGGCCGATTCTGGTTGTCGTAGGCGGTGATGGAGATCCATGTCGTCGTGCCGTCGGTGGCCGTCGTTGTGGTCCGTCGACCCAAATAATCGTACCCGTAAAGGGTGATACGATCATTTGCACTGTTGGCATCGACGGGCAGGGTCGTCTTGGTGAGGTTGCCGTCACCGGCGGGCTGGCCGTCGTCGTATTCCTGGGCGGTCACCAGCACCATGTTGTTGCCCGGAGTTCCTCCACCGGTGGGATCGTTCTCAATCGCCCCCCGGTCATCGGTCCCCGTCCACTTAGAAATCACAAGCCCGCGTACGTCGTAGACCGTTCGTTGGATGGTGCCCGAAGGTTGCACAATGCGATTTTGCCGCCCCATGCGGTCGTAGCCGAAGACCGCTCCCAAGTAATTGACCCCAGCCTCACCTTCACCCCTCGTCGGAATCTTGAAATACTGTCGCTGACTTAAGAGATTGCCCCAGGTATCGTAGATGAAGTGCTTCCAGCGGCTCCAGCTGGTTTGCGGAAAGACTTCGGTGGCCGTCAGCGGGCCGCAATTGCACGTGCTCACCGCGTCGATTTGATCGACGATCTGGCCGTTGTCGTTGCTGCGGGTGACGTCAACCGGCCCGACGACGGCGTACACGGTCATTTCACCTCCACCGGTCAGGTAGCCGCTGTCCGAGAGGGCCTGCTGCTGTGCAACGCCATGCACATCACTTCGGCTGTGTTCATAAATGACGACGAATCAGGGCTCCACCACGACTTCGAGGTCTGGCTGGAAAAGCTCGCGCCAGAAAAGCCCTACAGCCAATACCGGCACAATGGCGCTGAGGACAACGCCGACGCCCATCTAAAACGCACTATCATGGGCCGAGAAGTGGTCGTCGCAATCACCGCTGCGCAACTCGACCTCGGGCCTTGGGAGCAGATTTTTTATGGCGAGTTTGATGGAAAGCGGCGCAAACGAGTGCTGATAAAAATCATTGGAGAGTAGCAGCGACCGAGGCTCGCACGACTGGCTCAATGGCCACCGTTTGCAATCGACGCCAAAGGCTTTCAATCGCCTTCGCCAAGCTCGTTCTTTTGCCTCGCCGACCGTGCTCCCATCGAGCGATAGTTCCCGGGTTGCACTGGATGACGGCAGCGAGTTCACCCTGTGTCAAACCGGCACACTGCCGGAGATAGGCAATCAGTCCGCCGTTTCGTTCGATTTGGGAGAACGGGACATAGCCCAGGAATCGGATGATCTCCGGGAATTGCTTTATACCCGGTTCGCCCACGCCTCGCTCCCAGAGTTGAAGCGAATTGAAGTGGATGCCGAGCCGGTCGGCGACCTCCTGCTGCTTCAAGCCAAGCTCAATTCTGCGCCTCTTCACATGCTCTCCTACTGTATTCGCTTCTGGGGGATACCCCTTCATGGCCTTGGCATGCGGTCCCAGGGGGCAACGCACGCTCCGTAGTGTCACCTGACAAAAGGGCAACGCATCCAACCGCGTCGGTTTTCATCAACGACGACGAGTCAGGTCTTCACCACGACTTCGAAGTGTGGCTGGAAAAGCTCGCCCCGGAAAAGCCCTACAACCAGTACCGCCACAACGGCGCCGAGGATAATGCCGACGCCCATCTCAAGCGCACCATCATGGGCCGCGAGGTCGTCGTCGCGATCACCGCCGGCCAACTCGATCTCGGCCCGTGGGAGCAAATCTTCTACGGCGAATTCGACGGCAAACGCCGCAAACGCGCGCTGATCAAGATCATTGGTGAGTGAACACCGGGCTCGAGCGAACTGCGGGCACGCCACCGTCAACGCCGGCTAAGAGACGTCTAAGACGAAGTAATGGCGCTTTCTGCCGAGAGCGACCGGCCGTCTCGTTGATTCGCTCCCGCCCGGCCGCGGGCGCCAGAGACGATGGAATCGTCCATCACGAATCGTTTCTCGAAGCCGAAGGGAAATCGGTATCTCGCATCGGCCACGGCGTAGAGATGGTACTCGTTGGCCGAGTCGAGCAGCCGGCTTTCCGCGGGAAAAAGCTCCACTGCTTCGTACTCGGGTCCCACCAGCTCATTTTTGATCCGCTGAAAATCCCGCCAACTCATGCACGGCTGGCCATCGTGCCGGCCGATCGCAATGTGGATATATGGCGGCATCGTCCGAATCCGGACGCGATAAGTATCGTTGACGTAGACACTCAACGTCGCCAGGGTCCGAACCAACGATTCGACAAACTGGACGCACTCCGCAGGGTTGGGATTTCCGCCGAGTGCGGCCCGAAAAAACTCCGGGGGCTGGGCAAGCAGCGTCTCGCGATCGAATTGATCCTGATGGACGGCGCGCTGAATTTGGACGAAGGCATTCATGCGCGCACCTCGCTGCCGGGAGAGCGATGAGAGCGCGAGCAAGGGAAGGACCAGAGCGAGGGCAAGACGTTGGCGCGCATAATTGGGGCGGGGTGCCGTCAAATTGGCGGCGACTCGTCCGATACGCAAAAGTCTTGCTTTGTCGTGCAAACCGTGATGGCGCCACACGCTTCCCGCCACACGCGAGAATCCCGGGATTGATTCCGTTTGCGAGCCAAGGCACGATCATGCAACCGCCATGCCGATCGTCTTTCATGATTTCCGCGTCTCTCCAGGATTAAATTCCCCGGAGTCGATGGCCGACTTCCCTCCGGGCCGGACGAAGGCGGCCGAAGTGGCGACGCACCTGGCCGACGCGGCCGCCTATTTCCCATCGCTCGGCGTGGTCACCGCCCACGGTCTGCTGGCGCTCGTCCACGCGGAGTTGGGCCACGCCGAAATCCTGGATGATTTTCGGCCGTACGGCGGCCATTTCGCCAGGGCCGTTGGACCACGGACCATCCTGCTCGTCGCGAGCAACCGCCGACCCGCTGCCGGACTCCGAAGCCTGATCCACGGGCTGCTCCTTGGCGCACGCGTTCTTTGCACCGTCCCGGACAGTAGCGCTTGGGAGTTCCTGGAATTTCGACGCTTGCTGCCGGCAAAGCTCGCGGCGCGGGTGGAGATCAGCCGCGAATTGTCAGGAGCGTGGCTCGCTGAAGCGGATGCGGTGATCGTCTACGGCGGCAACGAGACCATCGATCGTGTCCGCGCACACATTCAGCCCAGTCAAATCTTTCTGACCTATCCGCAAAAGCTGAGCTTCGGCGTGATTTTCGAGGATGCGGCGTTCGCCAGCACCGCGGGAGCGGCGCGCGACGCGTCGGCCGGCGATCATCTGGGCGGCCTCTTTCCGCACGTCTTTTTTGTCGCCAAGGATCCCGTCGCCTACGCGGCCAAACTGGCCGCGGAAATGGAACGCTGGCATGCGCGCGCGCCGCGGGAAATTCGTTCGGTGGCTGATGGCAATGCCATTCGCAATCAGCGGGTGGCGCTGGCGGCGCGGGCGGAAAACGACGAGCCGGTGGTTGTCTTCCAAAGCGCCGATGCCGCCGGGTGGACGGTGGCCTTCGATCCGGTGCCGGGCTTCCCCTATCCGCCCATCCATCGTTTTGTCTACGTCAAACCGCTGCCGGCAGACCTGACCAGAACGCTCGCCGAAGTGCAGCCGCACCTGGGGTGCGTCGGGGTCTGGCCGGCCACGCTTGATTATGCGCGGCGTCTGACGGACTTCGGGGTGCCGCGCATTTGTCCCGTCGGCCGGATGCAGGACCCACCCAGCACCTGGCATCGGGATGGCGCGCCGGTACTCGCGCCGCTGGTCCGCTGGATCGATGCGGAAACGTGAGAAATTGCCAGGGGCCAGAAGCCGGGTGAGTGCAGCGACCGCGCCACCTGGCTCCTGACTCCTGGCTCCTGGCACTTCCATCTACTGCGGGATTGCATTCGCGCGGCGCCATTGCATCCTTTCTGCCGATGGCGAAAGAAGACGCGATCAAAACCGAAGGCGTCGTCAAGGACGTTCTCCCTGGAACCATGTTCCGGGTGCAACTTCCCAATGGCGCGCTCGTGCTCGCCCACATCTCCGGCAAAATGCGCAAGCACTTCATACGCATCGTGCCGGGTGACAAGGTCGAGGTCGAACTCTCGCCGTACGACCTGACCAAGGCGCGCATTATCTTCCGCGAACAGTGAGCGCCCCGCGCGCAAACAGCCCTCCTCCTGCGAATCCATTGAAACCGCGCCGCACCCGCCAGACCGCTTCCACCAAAAAGAACTCCACCAAACCACCACGCACTATGACCGACGATAAATCCAGCAACGCGAATCTCGAAAGCGCCAAGGCGCACGCCCGGGAAGCGGCCGAGGCCGCCAAGGCCCATCTCAAGGAAGCGGTCGATTCTTCCAAGGAACATCTCAAACACGCGGCCGGCGACCTGCGCGCCGCCGCGGAAGCGAAGGCCCGCGAACTGCGCGAAACCGCCGAGTCGAAGGCCCGCGAATTTCGCGAAAATGCGGAATCCAAGGCTCGCGAATTCCGCGGGCGGGCGGAGGACGCCTACGGCGATACCGCCGCGCGGGTGCGCACCTTCCACGAAGACAGCGAAGCGTACATCCGCGATAACCCGCTCAAGGCGGTGCTCACCGCCGCCGCCGCGGGGTTTGTGCTCGGCATGCTATTCCGCCGCTAGGTCCGGCGCATGCCTGCACCGACCACGGAGAACGCGCGCCAGGCGGGAGGGCTGTTCGCCCATGTTTCGGCCTTGCTCGCGGCCAAGCTTGCGTACCTCAAGGCGCGCCTGGAATTGGCCGGACTCGAAGGAAAGGAAGCCGCCTTGCACCTGGCGGTTATTCTCGGTCTGGCCATCGGCGGGTTGATCCTGGCGGTGTTTGGCTACTTCTTCTTCGTCCTCGCGGTGGTCTTCCTCGTTGCCCTCGCCTTCGGCAGCGGTTCATGGGTTTACGTCCTCGTGGGAGCGGCGCTGCTGCACTTCATCGGTGCGGTCGCGTTGGTGCTGATCGCGCGGGTCAAACTCGGCATGCCGCTTTTTCCGCTCACCCTCGAGGAACTCAAGAAAGACCAACAATGGCTCAAGACGAACGCAAAGCCGAATTGACCGCCGAGCTTGCGCGCCGGCGGACGCAAATGACCGATGGTGTCGAGGCGCTCGGTCACGACCTCGATGTCCGCACCCGCGTCCGGCGGGCCTTCGCACGCCATCCGGCAATCTGGATCGGCGGCGCAGTGTTGCTCGGCCTCTTCATCGCGCGGCTTCCCGGCCGCCGGAAAAAGGCCGCTCCCGCCCGCCAGACCGCGGAACCGGCCATCGAGAAGGCCGGCATCGCCGCGCTGGCGCTCGGCGCGCTCAAGGTCGTTTTCGATCTCGCCCGACCGGCCCTGACGGCTTGGGCGACACGCCGCATTGCCGAGCACTTCGACCCACCAACGGATGGCCGCCACACGCGGGAATAGGTGGAGCGGCGACTTCCAGGTCGCCGTGGCAGGCAGGGACGCCCGGGTCTCCGCCGATGGCGCCGCTGGCGCGGCCCCGGGCGGCTTGGAAATTGCCCCTCCCAAAATGGCAAACTTTCGGTTGCAATCCTCCACCGCCTGAGACCACTTTGCGCGCTGGCATGGCAGACTCATCCCCCTCCACCAACGAACCTGAGCAAACCGTCGCGGTGCAGAGCGAGCCGGTGCATACGCTCGCCCACGTCGACCTGTATTTGCAGGTCGCCCAGGAGTCTGGAGCATCGGACATCCATCTCGGGGTCAATGCCCAGCCGATCTGGCGGCGCAACGGCATCCTCGAGTCCATCTGGCTCCAGGCAGACAAACTGAAAGCCTCCGATACCGAAGCGCTGGCCATGGGCTTTCTCACTGACGAGCAGAAGAAATTGCTCGCCGACCGCGGTGATGTCGACTTCGCCTATGCCACCAGCTTCGGGCGCTTCCGGGCCAGCGTGGTACGCCAGCGTATTGGCACCGATCTGGTGTTCCGCATTATCAGCACCAATTTGCGGACGATGGATCAGCTGGGGCTGCCCGAGTCCATGAAACTGCTCACCCAATACCACAACGGACTGGTGCTCGTGACCGGGTCGGTGGGCTCCGGGAAATCCACCACGTTGGCTGCGCTGATCGAGGAAGTGAATCGCACGCGGAAGGATCACATCATCACACTCGAGGATCCCATCGAGTATATCATCGAGTCGAAAGGCTGCCACGTCACCCAGCGCGAGGTGCACACACATACTCGCTCCTTCGGCGCGGCGCTCCGCGGCGCCCTGCGTGAGGATCCCGACGTCATTATGGTCGGCGAAATGCGCGACCTGGAAACCATCCAACTTGCCATCACCGCCTCGGAAACGGGCCACCTCGTCATGGGCACGCTCCATACCGCCAATGCCGCCCGCACCCTCGACCGCGTGCTGGACGTCTTCCCCGTCGACCAACGCGACCAAATCCGCGTCATGGTGAGCGAATCCCTGCGCGGCATCGTCTCGCAGCAACTCGTGCCGCGGGCCGACGGCCGGGGTCGTGCCCTGGCCCTCGAAATCCTCACCAACATTCCCGCCGTCGGCGCCATCATCCGCGAAGCGCGCACCTACATGCTTCCGGGTGTCATGCAGACCGGCAAAAGGCTGGGTATGAAGCTGATGGACGACTCGCTCATGGAACTCTACGACGCCGGCATCATTTCGCAGGATGAGGCCTACATCCGCGCCGAGCAGAAGCAGCTCATGAAGCAGCATTTTGCGGCGTGATCGCCGAAGATTAACTTCCCCAAATGCCCTACATCGACCAGTTCTTCGAAGTCCTGATCAACGCCGGCGCTTCCGACCTTCACCTCGGCGAAGGGCAGCCTCCGAAAATTCGCCGCCACGGCGAAGTGATGCCCATCCGCGAGGAGGTTCTCACCGCTGAGGAAATGTCCTACATGATGAGTGAAATCAGCGGCCCGGACCGCTGGCAGCGGTATCTCGACGTGGGCGACCTGGACTTCGCCTACGAGATGGATGAGCACTCGCGCTTCCGGTGCAATTTCCTCAAGCAGACCCGGGGCTTCGGCTGCGTCTTCCGGTTGATTCCGACGAAGATTCTCACCCTCGACCAGTTGGGGATTCCGGCGGTCGTCAAGGAATTTGGGCACCTGCGCGGCGGTCTCGTGCTCGTCACTGGCCCGACCGGTTCCGGCAAATCGACGACGCTCGCGGCGCTAATCGATTACATCAATTTGAACTTCACCCGGCACATCATCACCGTCGAGGAGCCGATCGAATTCGTGCACAAGAACAAGAAGTGCATCATCACACAGCGCGAAGTGCCGGAAAACACCACCAGCTTTCCACAGGGGCTCAAGGCCGCTCTGCGCGAGGACGCGGACATCGTGCTCGTCGGCGAAATGCGCGATCTCGAGACCATTCAGCTCGCGCTCACCGCCGCTGAAACCGGCCTTCTCGTCTTTGGCACGTTGCACACCAATAACGCGCGCAAGACGGTCGACCGGATGATCGACGTCTTTCCCAGCGACCAGCAAGCGCAGGTCCGCACGATGCTCGCCAGCTCCCTGCGTGGTGTCGTCGCCCAGCTTCTCTTGAAGAAGGCCGATGGCAGCGGACGTCTCGCGATCAATGAAATCCTCGTCGTGAACAACGCCGCCGCCGCGATCATCCGCGAAGGCGCGACGCAAAAACTCCAGGATGTCATCGTCGGCGGCCAGGGCCAGGGCATGCAATTCATGGACGATGCCATCTGGAAAGTCCTGCAGCAGGGCATCGTCACCCCGCACGAGGCCTATATGAAAGCCATCGACAAGAATCGCTTCCGGGTCTACCTGCCACCCGAGGACGAAGGACTCTGAGGCTTCGCCTAAGAGAGCGTCTCGCAAGGCCTCGGCTTCCAACACCCACTTGGGTTCTTTCGCGGGTATCTCACACTTTGCGGCGCGTGTGATCGCCGCTCTGTCTGCCTCCAGGAGGGGCGCTGGAAGACCGCTTCTCAGTGCGAAGGACCGGGCTACTGAGTCGCGATCTGCACGGGGGGAAACCAGACGTAGAGCATGAAGTAAACGAGGACGCCTGTTACCGACACGTAGAGCCAGATTGGGAAGGTCCATTTGGCCATCCGGCGGTGTCGATCGTAGCGGGCCTGAAAGGCGGGTGTGATGGTGAGGAAGACAAGGGGCACCGTCAGCACCGCCAGCGGGGTATGCGAGCCGAGGATGATGAAATAAAGCACCTTCGGCCAGCCCGGATAGGTGAAGCGGGTCACGCCCGCGACGAAATGGTAGGTCAGATAGCACGCCAGGAATGCCGTGGACGTGACCAGGGCGCACATCATGGAAAGGAAGTGCGCCTGCTTCCTCTCGTTCTTGATGAAGCCGATTCCGGCCAGAAGAAAAACCGTGCTCAAGCCGTTCAGACTGGCATTGACTTTGGGAAGATCGGAGATGTGCATGAGCAGTTATTTCTCTTCGAACAGGCGCCGGGCATCGCGAACCAATGCCTGGACGCCATCCTCGGTGGTCCCTTCGTAAAAGCCGCGGACCGTTCCAGTTTTGTCCACGAGGACGAGCCGCGTGGTGTGGGTGATTGGGCCGCCTTCCGGCGTCCCTTCGGCCATGGGAAGTTTGAAGCCATCGTGGGCCAGGGTGTAAATGGCTCCCTTCTCCCCGGTGCAGAAAAGCCAGTTTGGGCCGGCAGCGTACCGCTCCGCGTAAGCCTTCAGGACGTCGGCGGTGTCCTTCGCCGGATCGACCGAGATGGAAACCAGACGCACATCCGGATTGGAGCCCAACGCTTTTTGCACTTCGCTGACATGGCTCGTCACCAGCGGACAGGGACCCGGACACGTAGTGTAGAAGAAATCGGCCACCCATACCTTGCCCGCAAGATCGCCGAGGCGCAGCGGCCGGCCGTTGCGCTCTGTGAGCGTGAAATCCGGGAGCGTCCAGTACTTCTGCAAGCTCGCGGGCGTTTCCGGCGGCTGGAGCATTTCGACGGCATCGCGTTTCTCGCAGCCCGCGACGAGCAGCGCGAGACCAAGAACGGCGAAAGAGAGCAGGTGCAAGCTCACACCTTCGTAAAAACCATCAGGCCGAGGATCAGTGGAAGAAAGAAAATCGAGGCAAAGAACAAGCGGCGGGCGCTGGCCCGTTCGCGCTCGACGAAGAATTGCACGGCAAAGAGCAGCATCAATCCGTCGAGCAAGAGGGCGCCGCCAAGATAGAGATCGCTGTTCAGGCCCGCGTGATAGGGAATGAGCGTGATCACAATCAGGCCAACGGTGTAAAGGAGACTCTGGGTGGCAGTCTTGCTCCCGCTCGAGTCGTCGCGCTGAAGCATGATGAAACCGGCCTGCGCATATTCGTCGCGGTAGATCCAGGCGATGGCCAGGAAATGCGGCATCTGCCAGGTGAAGAGGATGCCAAAGAGGACCCATGCGCCAAGGTCCAGGGATGGTTTCACGGCGACCCAACCGATGACCGGCGGAATCGCCCCGGATATCGCCCCGACAATGGTGCAAAGCGAGGTGCGCCGCTTTAGTGGAGTATAGGCCGCAATGTAAATGAGGATGGTCGCCGCCGCGAATGCCGCGCTCAAGGCATTCACGGTGAGCGCCAGCCAGCCCACCCCAAGCGACCCCATGGCGACGCCAAGCAGAAGCGCATGACGAGGCTTCATCCGGCCCGCGGGCAACGGACGGTACCGGGTGCGTTCCATGAGGCGATCCACGCCAGCCTCGATGAACTGGTTCAGCACCGCGGCCGCGCCGGCCGCAAATGTCGTCCCCAGCACGGCGTTGGCCAGCAGCACCCAATCCAAGCGCGCTCCGGAGGCCGCGCAAAAGCCTACGAAAGTGGTGATGATGACCAGCAGGCTCAGGCGCGCCTTGGTGAGGACGAGAAGGTCGCTGAGGAATCCGGGCTCGGCGGACTCGCGCGGGACTTCGAGCGGCAGGGCGATTTCGGGTGTGGATCGATTCACGCGGCGACCTCCCTCAATGGAATGGCCGAGCCGGTTTCACCCGATGAATGGATCCAGACTCCGTGACCCGCGCGTACGGCAATGAGCACGGTGGTCGCAAGCAGCGCGGCGCCATTAACGACATGCAAGGTGGTGAGCAGCGGCGGGCGCAACCCCCAAATGACCAATATCCCGAGAGTGATTTGCGCGGCGAGCAAGGCGACCAGCAACAGCGCCGGACGGCCCAGGCGCGTCTCACTCGTGAGCAGGGCGCGCCGCGCCAGGAGAAGCACGTGGATGGCGACCAGCAAGGCCACGACTCGGGTGTGGGTGAAATTCAGATCCACAAAAGCGTCATGCACCTTCGGCATAAAGCTGCCACCGGGCGTGAGCGGAAAGGTGGGGATCGCCAAACCCGCCCCGATATGCCGCATGATCGCGCCGACGATCAATTGCAGGAAAATGAATCCGGTCGTCAGCCAGCCAAGCCGGGCGACCTTGCGAAAAGTGGCCGTCGGAACCAGGCGCGGCCAAATCGGTGACAGGACTGCGGCGAGCGCCACGAGAAGGCACAACTCGATTTGGGCGCTGCAGCCATGCAACACACGCAAGGTCGTCGCCACCGCAATCCCTTGCCCGTTAAGCTTCACGCGCAGGCCACCGAGCACCGCCTGCGTCAGGACGCCAATCATCGCCCAGATGGACAATACCAATGCCGGACGTGGCAGCTGCTCGCGCCGCCGGAAAACCCAGACACCAAGAATAATCACCAACGAAGAAACCAACTCCGCCGTCAGGCGATGGCGATGCTCGAGGAACGTCATGAGGTTTTGCATCCAACCTGCGGGAAACAGTGAGCCGTTGCTCAACGGCCAATCCCGATACGCCATGCCCGCGCCATAGGTCGTCGTTTGCCCGCCGGTAAAAAGGAGCGCAAAGGCCGCAGCGACGACCAGCTTCGCATAGCGCGAAAGCCAGGGCGGATCTGATGCTGAAGATGCGACGTTAGCGCCCACGGTAAAGTTCTATTGCTGTGGTCACCGCGTGCGGGTGCGACCGTCGCCTTGCGCCTGGCGGTTTTCACCGCGTCCAGCCCACGCACGGCTTGAAGTCTTCACTTCGCAGCCGGAGCCGGCGACGCTGCGGCGGGAGCGCCTTGGACGCCAGCCGCCGGGGCCCCCGCCGCCGGTGCGGGAGCAGCCGGCGCCGGCGCCGCGTTCTTCGGGTGCTTGAGTTCGCTTTGTTCCTTAAACCACGCATCGAAATCCTGTTGCGATTCGACCGTCATCACCGCGCGCATGCTCGAGTGGTTGTAACCGCAAAGCTGCGAACAAATAATATCGTAGGTGCCGAGACGAATCGGGCGAAACCACATGGGAATCCTCGAACCGGGAATGGCGTCCTGGCTCATGCGCATATGCTCGAGGGCCAGGCCGTGGATGACATCTTTCGAGGTCACCTCAATGACCGTCGGTTTGTAGTTCACCAAATGAAGCTCTCCAACCACCAGGTCGTCCTGTCCCGCCGGATCGCTTGGATCCAAGCCGAGCGGATTGCTGTCCGTAACAAATTCGGGGCTTTGCCGGCCGAAGACCCCATCAGGACCGGGATAGTGGAAATTCCAAAGGAATTGCTGGGCGACGGCGTGCACGCGAATGGCATCGGCGGTCGCGGGAAACTGGTCGCCATTGACCCGCTTTCCCCAGAGCGGAAGGGCGAAGCCGAGGAGGAGCACCGCTTCGATCAGGACCACCATGAACTCGAGGTGCGCCGAGGCTTTGCTCTGCACGCCGTGATAATTCGCCTTGGGATTTCGCGAGCGGTGAAAGCGCCAGATGGTGTAGAAGAAATAGATCGTCCAACCGACGAAGAGCACCGCCATGAACTCATGGCAAATCTCCAGCATGTAGTCGATGGTGTATCCGTGGTCCGAGGCATTCGGCAGAATGCCGAGAAATTTGTTGATCCCGAGCATATTGGTAAATCAGTGCGTCGCTTCCGAGGAAGTCATTGATTGGGCGAGTTCGGCGTGCGGCGGGAGCGGAGCGCTGGCGCGCTTGAAGAGGTAAAAGGCAAAGCCCGCAAGGCAGGCGAGCATGAACCCGATGCAGCCGAGCATGAGGAAGATAGCGTCATTCATGGCGGGCGCGGTCCGGCTGTTGACGTCGCCCATGCAAATCGAACAGGCGCCAGCGGTAGCGGGAAGACCTGCGAAGGCCGCCACGGCAACCCCAGCGAGCCGGGGTGAAAGCGAAAAGTGTTTCATAGAATGAGCTTCTTCGATTTCTTGAGGAAATAGACACCGTAAACGGCCAGGACGGCCGCGGCGCCCAGGCAAGCCGTCCCAAAAGCCGGCGCGACACCGTTGGCGAACGCCCACCAAGCGCACCCGACGGACATCAAGATGGCCAGGAGGATGAACAGGATGTGGAAGCCGCGAAGAGACATCGATCAGTAATGA
>Ga0302325_10001153_pt1 | contig 68768 bp, 56 predicted proteins | sample Palsa_T0_2_FD_201948 | JGI IMG/M metagenome (GOLD analysis project Ga0302325, IMG submission 201948) | Peat permafrost microbial communities from Stordalen Mire near Abisko, Sweden - Palsa_T0_2 | ecosystem: Environmental > Terrestrial > Soil > Palsa > Peat permafrost | place: Sweden: Abisko...
GCGCCGAAGTCCTGGATCGATAGCTCGCCGTAATAGGCGCCTAGCTCGATGTCCTTGGCGCTGATCTTCGGCACCTTGACCTGGCGCCGCTCCACCTGCGGTTCGATAACCGACGGCGGCGGCGCATCCACGTCCCCGGTGCCGGCCGAAGCGGTCGACGCGGCATCGGGTTTAGGGTGATGCCAGGGCCAATGCATCGACGCGCAGCCGCTGCAGGCGGCTACGGCGATGCTTAGTAGAAGAAGCCGAATCCGAGTCTCCATTCCTCGTTGACCTCGTTTTCATTAGTCCTGGTGAATACGACGTACTTGCGGAAGTCGCCGCGCAGAAAGAAGCGCCGGGTAAGATAGAAGCGGGCGCCGGCACCGTAGTATCCCACCTCATCGCTGCGATCCACCGGCGTGGCCAGGGTGGCCTTGGGCTGCACCCATCGATAACCGGTACCCAGATCCACCAGCGGCGAGAAGCGCCACTCGGGCATGAACACGTGCGCCAGGCCGATCTCGGCCAGCTCGCCGTCGGAGACGTTGCCGGTGTACTGCGAAGCCCCGACTTCTAGCTTCAGATTGTCGGTGATCGACAGCGCGCCGTAGGCGGAAATCAATGTGGCGCCGGCGTAGTTGCCGGCAAACACACCGCTCTCCCATCGATGGGAGGCAAAGCCGGCGCGGTCGCCCATGTTGACCTTGAACTGGGTGCCGTCGGCCAACGTGGCGAGCGTCAGCTCGCCGGCCGAGGCCCAGCCTTCCACGCCGCGCTCGGTGCGCACTTTGAACCAGTCGGTGCGGCGGAACAATACGTCCACCGATTCGCCGCGGGCAACCACCTGCGTGACCGGGTAACCCCGCCCCGGCCCGGTATGCAGCTCCAGGTAGGGCTGCGTGATGAATAGCTGCAATAGTTCGTGTGCGCCGCGCGCCGGCGTCATCGCCAGCGACAACGCGCACAGCGCGAGCACGATTCCGAACTCAATTCGTCGGAGCGAGGAACGGGTTGTTGTAGTACTGGGCGCCAATGTCTACCCATTCTGACAGCAGCCGCAGCTCGGCGGGAGATAGCAGGCCGATATGCGTGGCGTCGGTGGCGAACACCTGGAAGAAGTGGGAGTCGAGCGCGTCGCCGGAAATGAACTCCGGTCCGCGTACGACGGTTTGCGTGGTCGCTCCGGTGGTGGGATTGGTCGTGGTGACACTGAACGGCTGCAGCAGCTGCTGATAGGCGTTGTCCTGGTTGGCATCGGTAGCCGAGGCCCCGTCGGCCAGATCCAAGTAGCCGGTGGCCGCGGTAGACGCAGTATGGCAGTTGACGCAGGTATTGGCGCCACGGACTTTGTCCCACAGCGGCTGGATGTTGATCGGATAGCTGATGATGACGCGACAATTCGAGGTCCAGCCGCCCGGCAGCGCGCAGGCCTGCGAGGTCGGCAGTGGGGTGGTGAACGTCGGATCGTCATAGGACAGCAGCACCGGCTCATTGCCGACACCGCCGCCGAACCACGGGTCGTTGAACACGACATTGACGCTCGGCGTTGCTGCCGCAGTCGCCATGGTGCCGCAACTGTAGCCGACCAGCGCCTCGGCCATGGTTTCGCCAGGACAGGTGACGTACGAGCCCTGTGTGCCCGGAAACGGAGCAGTCGATGTCGATCCGGTCCAGGCGGAGGCGAAGGTGCCCGGGCGACCATGAGAATAGAAGCTGCCACCGGGCACCGGATTCTGCTGCGCGGGTGGCAGATGACAGCCGTTGCAGCTCAGCACCTCTCCTGGCAGCAGCTGCAGCCAGGCGCGATGCAACGGAAATATCTGCTGGGCGTTGGCATTGACCACCGAGACCTGAAACGCCACATTCGCGGGCACCGTGACCCGCACCGAGCCGTCCGGCTCGATCGGCACATAACCGAGAATCTGGCGCATGTAGTTGCCCGCGGCGCCGAACGCGGTCGCCTGGTCAAAATTGAGGGTCTGCTTGTTGGGGATGCCCACCGCTTCCACCAATCGCAGAAAGCGTGCCGGGCGTTGATCGGCGTCGGTCTGCGCCATGGCGGCAATGCCGCCGGCGCCAGTTCCGCTCCACGGCGCTCCGTCCCAGTCGTAGACGCTGCGGATGTCGATGATGCCTACCGGAGTGGTGCTGCTGGTGTAGCTGTCGGAAATGTACGCCGGTGGAGCGGGACGCGGCTGCAGCGCCACGATGTCGGTGATGAACACGCCTTCGGTCGGTGTCACGATCGGCTTGAAGGTATCGGCGACCGGATCGAACATCCATGCACTGTACAACACCGGTGCCGCCGTGAGCGTCGCGTTGGCCGCGCTCGCGGCGGTGAGATTAGCGGCGCTGCACGGCAGGATGGTGCCGGTCGTATCCTGCAGCCGGCATTCACTCCAGGTCACCAGAATGCGCCCGGTGCCGTCCCATAGTGGAAACGCCGAGGAAAAGCGTCCGCCCGGTGAGATCGCCGGAACGCCCATGGTGGTATTGACCGCGGTCAGCACTGCATTTTGGGTCGCCGCCTGTTCCGCAAAGATGGTGGTGGAATAGCCGGCGTTGTTCACCGTGTCGGGGTAAGCCTGGTTGTTCTCCACGTAGTTCTGCGCGTCGATGATCATAAGATTGCCGCCGTACCCGGCCTCGTCGAATGGACGCACCAGGACCAGCACCTTGCCGCTCGGCAGTTCACGTGTCTTGACGAACTGCACCGTGCAGTCTTCACCGGCCGCACAGGTATCGGTTCCGCTGGGGTTGGTGCTGAGCGTGTTGTGGCTGCCGCGGCCATACAACAGTTCGACGTCGGTGCCGTCGGGGTTGCTGGTGTACAGGTGGATGCCGCTGTTGCCGTTGGCGTGATCCCACCGGCTCCACAGCACGCGGCCGTTATTCAGCACGGTGGCATCGACATCGTGGCTCGGGTTGTAGGTGATCTGGTGCAGGTCGGTGCCGTCAGGGTTCATCACGTGCAGCACGAACGCCGACTCGTCCAGGTCCTCGGTCTGGCCCTCAAACTCCGGCTCGCCTTCATTGAGTAGCACCGCGCCGGAGCCGATCTGTCTGGTAGTAGCAAACAGGATGCGTCCGTCGGGCAGATAGTGCGGGGAGACGTACTGCGAGCCGGTGCCCTGCGGGTCCGAGCTCGGCAGTACGCTGTGCAGCTCGTTGGTTGCGACCACGTATTCCCAGATATTCCAATTGGGCGGATTCAGGTCTTTCTGGGTAGGTGTCAGCGGGCCGCGCATTGCAAAGATTACATGCGTGCCGTCGCTCGAGACGTCGACGTCCTTGAGGTCGTAGAACGTGCCCTTGGGCGCGGTTGAGGTCACGCGCGCGGTGATGTTGACCTCGTTGCCGCCGGCACTGGTGGGATTGAGCACATACAGGTCGGCCTGCGGCAGAAAGGTGCGGCGCAAGCGCAGGTCGTCCTGGGTCGCCGGCGTCGTGGGCGGCGGCACGGTACGTTTAATGTAGACAATACCGAAGTCGGTGGTCTGGGAATCGGGGGGCTGGGAGTTGGCAATAGCCACCGAGCCGCCGCTGCCGTTGCTGCTACACGCCACAAGCAGTACCGCGCCGAGCAGTGCCGCGGGTAGGACAAACTGACGTGCACGCATTTTATGTTCCATCTTCAATCCTAAACGCCGCCAAACGCGTCACGGTATTCGCGCGTGGTTCGGAGTCTGCTCTGCAAGGTATCGATATGAGACCAGACGCACAGTTCTGAAACCGTGCGTTGGGTCGTGTTCGGGCGATTGAATGTAGGCGCCACCCCCGCTTTTTCATGGCGATAAGCATAGCGCTATTGACGTAACGGCACGGAGCGTCGTCGCGTGGCGACATTACGCGCGCGACTTCAACGTGCATATGATGGCAGCCAGCTTCATCGTGGTCTCATCGTAGTCGGAAAGCAGTCGCAACGCAGGCAGGAGCCCAAGGCAATGTTCGTCCGCTCAAACATATCGGGTGTGCGCAAGACACTCGCGATCGCTGTGGCTCTGCTGCCGGCGCTGCAACCCATTGCGCCGGTGCTCGCCGGACCGAACGAACAGGCCGAACGGCTGTTCGGCCGCATCACCGGCAGTGAGCCGAGTGCAACGGTGCTGGCGCAGATGTCGAGCGACATCACCGCCAACAATGCCACCGCCGCGGCGCAGCTCGCCATGCAGGATCCGAGCTTCTACAACGTCACGCTGCGCAACTTCGCCGCGCCGATGACCAACAAGGCGCAGTCAGTGTTCGTGCCGTTGAACGATTACACCGCCACCATCATCGGCATGATCCGCGACAACGTTCCGTTCAACACCGTGCTGTCGGCCGACCTGATCTACACCGGTAATGTGTCGGGGGCGCCGGCCTACTCGCCCGCGAACAACAATCACTACCAGTACCTGGATACCAACGGCGCCGACCTGTCGAAGGTGCTGGTACAGCAGACGCAGTCCTCGCTGGTGGGCATACCGTCCGCGGCAACCGCGGGTGTCATGACTACGCTGGGCGGGGCCTCGGCCTTCTTCTACAAGGGCACCAACCGCGCGATGGTGCGCTTCACGATGATCAATTACATGTGCGATGACCTGAACACCATCATGGATATCACGCGCCCGCCGGACCGCATCCGCCAGGACCCGTCGCGCTCCCCGGGCGGCGACAGCCGGGTGTTTCTCAACACCTGCATCGGTTGTCACTCCGGGATGGATGCGCTCGCCGGCGCGTTTGCCTACTACGAATACAACGTGAGCACTGGCCAGATGGTCTATACGGCCGGCCAGGTGCAGGGCAAATACGCCATCAACACCGGCAATTTTCCCTACGGGCACGTCACCATCGACGACAGCTGGATCAATTACTGGCGCACCGGACCGAATGCGCTGCTGGGCTGGAACAGTGCGCTGCCGGGCAGCGGTAACGGCGCCAAATCATTCGGCCAGGAAATCGAGAATTCCTCGCAGTTCGCCAACTGTCAGGTGCAGAAAGTATTTCAGGCGATGTGTCTGCGGCCGCCGAGCAATGCGGCCGACCGTGCTCAGGCGACGAAGATCACCTCTGACTTCGTTTCCTCGAACTACAACATGAAGACGGCATTTGCAGAATCCGCCGTCTACTGTATGGGCCAGTAGGAGGCCGCGCCGTGAAAGCCCCGACGACACCAGTGACGGTACCGTTCCTGCTGGCAGCCATGACGGCACTGCTGCTCAGCGCCTGTTCCGGAGGCGCGCCGACCACGCAAAGTCCGAATCTGCAGGCCACCGCGCAAGTCGACACCTACAGCGGTCCTCCGCCCAGCAGTGCCGATGTGCAGGCGTTCGAGACCAACCTGTGGGTCAACATCTCCCCGAGCAGTCGCTGCGGCAATTGCCACAAGGCCGGTGGCCAGTCGCCGATGTTCGCGCGTTCCGACGACATCAATCAGGCCTACAGCGCAGCGCTCACGGTGGTCAATCTGTCGCAGCCCGATACCTCGCTGATGGTGCAGAAGGTCGGCGGCGGCCATAACTGCTGGCTATCGAGCCCGCAGGCCTGCGCCGACATTCTGACCACCTGGATCAGCAACTGGGCCAGCGGCGGCACTGGCTCCGCGGTCGGCACGCAGATTCCGCTGACGGCGCCGCCGGAGCAGACGGTGGGTGCGACCAAGGTGTTTCCGGCTGATCCGACGCTGTTCAGCACCACGGTCTATCCGGTGGTGGAGCAGTATTGCTCGCGCTGCCATTCCGACACCGCGTCCACGCCGCAGTCGCCGTACTTTGCCAGCAGCAACCTGGCCCTGGCCTATAGCTACGCGCAGCCGGAGATTAGCCTCAATACACCGAGCAGTTCGACCTTCTACATCCGCCTGGCGCAGCAGTCGCACAATTGCTGGGGTAATCCGGTGAACTGTCCGGCCAGCGCCGCGGTCATGCTGGCGGCGATCCAGGCATTCGCCAACGGCATCGCCGTGACACCGGTCGATCCAACGCTGATCGTCTCGAAAGCCCTGTCGCTCACCCAGGGCACGGTGGCCTCCGGCGCCGATCGCTACGATGCGCACGACATCGCCAAGTGGGAATTCAAGGAAGGCACGGGCTCGACCGCCTACGACACCAGCGGTGTGGATCCGGGCATGGACCTGACCCTCAGTGGCGACGCCGCCTGGGTCGGCGGCTGGGGCATCAGCTTCACCACTAACGGCCGGGCCCAGGCGAGTACCGCCACCAGCTCGAAACTTACCGGCAAGTTTAGCGCCAGCGGCCAGTACAGCGTCGAGCTGTGGGTCAACGCGGCCAACGTGACGCAGACCAAGGCCTACATGGCCAGTTACTCGGGCGGCGACACGCTGCGCAATTTCACCGTGGCGCAGGATGCATTCCAGTACGAAGCCTTCGCGCGCAGCAGTGCGACCAGCCTGAACGGCGCACCATCGCTGTTGACCAACGTCAACAATCCGCTGGCACAAGCCGCGCTGCAGCACGTGGTCATGACCTACACCCCGACCCAGGGGCGCCAGTTGTACGTCAACGGTGTATTCACCGGCGACATCGATAGTTCCACCGGCGGGGCGATCAATAACTGGGACAACAGCTTTGCCTTTCTGCTGGGCAATGAGACTTCGGGCGATCATCCGTGGCAAGGCTCGATCCGCTTTGCCGCCGTGCACGACGCGGCGCTCACGCAGCAGCAGATCCAGCAGAATTACGCCGCCGGGGTCGGCGCGAGCTACTACCTGCTGTTCGACGTCAGCAGCCTGATCAACACGCCGCAGTCGTACATCATGTTCACCGCCAGTCAGTACGACAGCTACAGCTACCTGTTCTATCGGCCGACGTTCATCAACCTCAACCCGGCCTTCAGGCCGACCAGCCCGATCCAGATCTCGGGCATACGGATCGGCATCAACGGCGCGGAGGTGCCGGTTGACCAGGCCTACATTCCACTGAGCGTCAATATCGACAGCGCCGACTACTCGCCCACCACCGGGCAATTGCTGTCACCGCTCGGTACCGTGATACCGCTGCAGAACGGTGCGGCCTCGGACCAGTTCTTCCTGACGTTTGCACAGATCGGAACCAACACGCGCGCCTATACCACGCCCACCCCGGTGGCACCGGCGCCGGTGGACCTGCCGGCCTCGTCCGATATCGGCGTGCGGGTCTTCAATGAAGTCAACAGCACCATGGCGAAGCTGACCACCGTTGCGGCGACCAACCCGGCGGTCAATACGACCTACCTGTCGGTGCAGACCGGATTGCCGACGGTGTACAACATCCAGAGCGTGAGTTCCGGGGCGCAGATCGCCAGCGCGCAGCTGGCGATGCAGTACTGTCAGGCACTGGTCAATGATCCGTCCCTGGGGCCGGCATTTTTCCCCGGCATGACCTTCACTGCGACGCCCAGCGCCGCGTTCGGCACCACCGCTGGCATGGACCTGGTGGTACAGCCGCTGATCAACAACCTGATCGGGGGCAACCTGGCATCACAGCCGTCCGCCACGGCGGTGAGCACCGAGCTGTACAACCTGATTACCAACCTGTCCACCTGTGGCGGCGGCGCCTGTCCCACGGGCCGCACGGCGACTATCAGCATGGCGGCGTGCACCGCGATCCTGTCGAGCGCCACGACGTCGATCAAATAGTCATGTCTACCGCCAACCTGTTTATGACCCTGGAGAGGCCGACCCAATGAAGAAGCATCCACCCCGGCGCCCACCGAGTCCGCATGCGCTGCGGAACCTGGATCATCGGCCGCCGGTGACACGACGGGAATTTCTCGGCCGCGGCCTGATCGGAACCAGCGCCACGGTGATCGGCATGTCATCGTTCTTCAGTATGTTCGCCAATCCACGCAAGGCCTATGCGACGCTGGCGCCGGACATCCAGGCGCTGGTGACCTCGCCCTGCAACATCCGCGCGGGGGCAGGCAAAGTACCGTTCATCGCGTTTGACCTGGCGGGCGGCGGCAATATTGCCGGCTCCAACGCGCTGGTCGGAGGCGCGGGCGGACAATTGAATTTCCTGACTACCGCCGGCTATAACAAGCTCGGTTTGCCCGGCAACATGATTCCGAACTCATCGATCGGGGCCGGCAACTTCGTCAACACGTCGCTGGGTCTGGCGATGCACAGCGACAGCGCTTATCTGCGCGGTATCTCGCAGCGCGCTGCGATGACCACGATGAACAACGTCAATGGCGCGGTCATTCCCGCCATCAGTCAGACCGATACCGACCTGAATCCACACAATCCGATGTACGGGATTCACTCGGCCGGCGCCGCCGGCGATCTGCTGGTGCTCATCGGCACCGAGGCCACCGCTTCGGGCGGCAATTCGATGGCACCGGCCTACATGATCGACCCGACCGTGAATCCGACCGTGGTGACGCAGCCCTCGGACGTCACCGGGCTGGTTAACACCGGCTCCCTGGTCGGCCTGCTCGACCAGACCGACGCGGTGTCGGTGCTCGAGTCAGTGGAGCGCATCAGCGCCGCCAAGCTCGGACAGGTCAGCACCGCCATCCCGAGCCAGGACGTGGCGCTCAAGAATCTGGTGCAATGCAGCTACGTCGACGCCGCCTATCTGGTGGATAAGTACGGTAACGCACTGGCGGCGCTCGACCCAACCCAGGATCCCAACATTACCGGTAGCGGCGGCATCTTCAGCGCCACCGATCTGCAGGATTCGGACTTTCTGGCGACCGCCTCGGTAATGAAGATGGTGGTCAACGGCTATGCCGGTGCCGGCACCATTGAGATGGGCGGTTTCGACTACCACGACAGTACCCGTGCCACCGGCGAGACGCGCGACTTCAAGGCCGGACAGTGCATCGGCGCCTGTCTGGAGTACGCGGCGCGCGTGGGCGTGCCGCTGATGATCTACGTATTTTCCGACGGCTCGCTGGTGTCCAACGGTATGCCCGACAATTCGGTCGCGGGCCGCGGCAAGGGCATCTGGCTCGGTGACAACACGGCGACCGCAGCCTCGTTGATGCTGGTGTTCGATCCGAAGGCGAAACCGACGGCGATGATGCAGCAGATCGGCAGCTACAATTCCGACGGCTCGGTGAACTCGACCTCCAGTCCAGCGGCGAATGCAGTCAATCTGCTGGCCGAAACGGTGATCCTTAATTACATGGCGCTGCACGGCCAGGCGGGCGCATTCCAGACCATGACTTATGCCAGCGGCATCGGCACCGGGCTGGGCGCGGCCTCAAGCTACGACAGTCTGATAGCCTTCGGTCAGCTGTCATCGGTGGTCAACGGCGTCATTACGTGAGGACGGCGCGTTGCGGGCGCCTCGCGGGCTCAAGGCTCGTCATTCGCTGTTATAGGACAACGCTCGCGCTCGCTGCATAGCGGGTCAATTGCGAGCGGTGTCATGTATTTACGGTTTGACAGTCGCCGCGAGCCGGCGAATGATGTCAAATTGGCAGCGATGACAGATCGTAGCTTCTCAATGCGTCGCCGGCTGCTCGCTGTCGCAGGGCTAGCCGTGCTGGCCGCTGCCGCAACGTCTGCGCGCGCGGCCGATGCCAGCCTGATCGGCCGGACGGCCCCGGATTTTGCGCTGCCGGCCGTGGTCGGCAGCAATGTGCGGTTGTCGGAATATCGTGGCCAGGCGGTCATCATTTCATTTTGGAGCAGCCGATGCAGTGTCTGCGCCAGGCAGCTCGCGCTGCTCGATCGGCTCTACAACACCTATCGCTCTGCCGGGCTGGTGGTGCTCGCGGTCAGCGTGGATGACGACCCAATGCACGCCGAGCAGTACGCGCGCGCGCACACCGCGGGCTTTCCGCTGCTACTCGATACCACCAAGGCCGTCAGCCGCGCGTATGCGATCGATCGGCTGCCATCGACCGTGCTGATCGACCGCTCCGGGGTGGTCCGCTACCGCAATAACGATGACCAGGCTGACGACAGCTCTTATGTTGCCCATATCCGCGCACTGCTGGACGACGCCGTGGCGGCGCCATAAATCTCCCTGTGACGAATAACAACCCATGAATACACCGTCCCTGTATTGCTTGCCGGGCTTGCCGTGCTCGCGCCCGCTGCTGTTGTCGCTGCTGCTGCTCGGCGCAAGTCCGCTCGCCACGCCAGCCAATGCCCCGGCTGTGCCACCGCCAGCCCAAACGGCGCCGGCGCCTGCCGGCAGCCCGGCCGCGCCCATGGCCACCGACACTGCGCCGACCAGCGACGCGCCGGCCGCCGCTCAAGCGGCGGGCGATAGCGCGGCTGACGCCGGCGGCACGCGCGCACTCGATCAGCAGATCCAGGACCTGAAGAAGGACGTGATCGATCTGAACCGCGATCTGTTCGTGCTCGAGGAAGAACTGCTGTTTCCCGCCAACACGCAGGTTGCGGTGTTCGTATCGATGGATGTCGGGGATTTCTTCGCGCTCGATTCGATTACGCTGGCGGTCGATAACCGCGATGTCATGAACTATCTGTATACGCCGCGGGAAGTGGCGGCGCTGATCAAAGGCGGCGTGCAACGGCTGTACGTCGGCAATCTCAAGGCCGGGCCGCATGAGCTGGTGGTGCTGTTCAATGGCAAGGGTCCCAATGACCGCTATTACCGGCGCGGCGCCAACCTCAAGTTCGAAAAGGGCGTCGGCGCCAAATACCTCGAGGTCAAGATCACCGATCACGCGCGCGCGCAGCAGCCCGAGTTCGAGATCAAGGACTGGGAATGACGCGCGCATGACACCAGGCCGCCGAACCCTGGGACTGGCTGTTGCGCTGCTGGCAGTGAGTTCGCCCGCGGCCTGGGCTGCGCACAAGAGCGATCCGGACAAGTTACCCAGCATCAAAGTGCAGGATCTGCATTACGGCGACGTGCTGTTCCACTACTGGGCCGACGAGGATTCCGGGCTTGCGGCTCTGACGCGGCTGGAGGCCTACAACTACTGGCAGCGCATGCCACACCATGCCGTGGACACGCAGCTGCTGGCGGCAGGCCTGTACCTGCAGCTCGGCATGCACAACGAAGCCGGGCAGCGTTTCGAGACCTTGCTGGGCGACAACGTTCCGTCAGGGGTGCGCAACCGCGCCTGGTTCTACCTGGGAAAGATCTGGTACGAGCGCGGCTACTACGACCGCAGCGAGCAGGCGCTGAACCGCATCCAGGGGGAACTTGCGCCGCAGCTTGAAGCCGAGCGCACGCATCTGCTGGTCAACGTGCTGATGCACGAGCAGCGATATGACGAAGCCATTGCACGCCTCAAGAGCTGGCAGGGCCCGGTCGACTGGATGGCCTACGCGCGCTTCAACCTCGGTGTGGCCCTGGTGCGCGCCAATCGCTTGCCGGAAGCCGACCCGATTCTCACCGCGGTCGGTACACTGCAGACCGACAGCGATGAACTGCTGACCATGCGCGACAAGGCCAATCTGGCGCTGGGTTTCGCGTATCTGCAGGCCGACAAGCCGGAGCAGGCGCGCGCGCCGCTGGAGCGGGTGCGCCTCGACGGACCGTATTCGAGCCGCGCGCTGCTCGGTGCCGGCTGGGCGCACGCGGCGCTGGGGGATTACCGTGCAGCGCTGGTGCCGTGGCTCGAACTTCGCAAGCGCAGTCTGCTGGACGCGGCGGTGCAGGAGTCGTACCTCGCAGTTCCCTACGCCTACGGCAAGTTGAATGCCGCGGCGCAGGCCGCCGACTACTATGAAATCGCCTTGAAGTCGTTCGCCAGCGAAGCCGACAATCTCGACGCCGCCATCGGCCGCATTCACGACGGTCACATGCTCGATGACCTGCTGGGCACCGACAAGGATGCGCGCTATGGCTGGTTCTGGCAGTTGAAAACGCTGCCCGACGCGCCGCAGTCGCGCTATCTGTATACGTTGCTGGCCGACAACGATTTTCAGGAGGGGCTGAAGAATTACCGCGACCTGAATTTCCTGCAGCACGGCCTGATGTCCTGGGACGAGAGCATGCAGGCATTCGCCGCCATGATCGATACGCGCGAGCGCGCCTATGCCGAACGTCTGCCGCGCACCGACGCGCTGCTTGCGACCGACGCCCCGACGCGGCTGCGAGCCGCCCGGGCTGCGGTCGACTCGCGGCTCAATGCCATCGAGACCGGCAATGATGTGGCGGCACTCGGCACCGCCGAGGAACGCGCACAGTGGCTGCGCATCGCTGCTCTGGAGGACCAGATTGCGGCGCTGCCGCGCGGGCTGGAACGCGATGAGGCCGCCGACAAACTGCGCCTGATCAAGGGCGTGCTGTACTGGCGGCTTGACGCCGCATTCAAGGAGCGCAGCTACGCCCAGCGGCGCGCACTGCGCGAACTCGACGCATCGCTGGAGGAATTGCAGAACCGCTGGGTACGGGTGCAGCGCGCCCGCGCCACGGTGCCGACCAACACCGGGGAATTCGCCGATCGTATCGCGGCGCTAGCCGAGCGCATCAAGGCGGTGCGCGTGCGGCTGGCGGACACTTCGGGAATGCAGAGCGATTACCTGCAGAGCGTGGCGGCAACCGAACTGGGCGCACAGAAGGAGCGGCTGGCGACTTACGCGGTGCAGGCGCGCTTTGCGCTGGCGGACATCTACGATCGCGCGGCCGATCAGGCCGAGGGCGCACCGGCGGCACCAGCACCAGCACCAGCACCGACGCCGACGCCGACGCCAGCACCGGCACCGGAGCATTGATGACACGGCTGCCGCGCTTCGGGGTGCAATGGCAATGCGCGGCACTGCTGTGCGCGCTGGCGCTGCCTGCGGCGCACGTGGCGCACGCGGCGCAGCCGGCCAAGCCGGCGCCGACCGTCGGCGATCTGAATTCACAGTCAGTGCCGATTCAGCCCAACACGATGCCCAGTGGGGGCGCCGCCAAGGCAATGGAGAATTACCGCCAGTTCCTCAACCTGCAGAATACCGACCCCAAGCAGCGGGCCGAGGCGCTGCGCCGGCTGGGCGATCTGAATCTCGAATCGGGTGAACTCGAGCGCATGGCCAGCGAGGTCACGCTGCTCGACATGCAGGGTGCGGAGGCGATCCGCTTGTACGCAACGCTGCTCAAGGCCTATCCGAACTATCCGCGCAACGATCAGGTGCTGTATCAGCTGGCGCGTGCCTATGAGACCACCGGACAGAGCGATCAGGCGCTGGCCACGCTGGACGGCATCGTCGCGCGCTATCCGCAGAGCCGCGATATCGGCGAGGTACAGTTTCGCCGTGGCGAGCTGCTGTTTTCCAACCGCCGCTATGCCGACGCGCAGCACGCCTACGAGGCGGTGCTCGCGCACGGCCAGCGCAACTCGAATTTCTACATCCAGAGTCTGTACAAGGACGGCTGGTCGCAGTTCAAGCAGGGGCAGAATGAGGACAGCCTGAAACCGTTCGGCGATCTGCTGGACCTGATGCTCATCGATCCGAAGGATGGCGCGCGCATGCGCGACTGGAACGCGCTCGGCCGCGCCGATCGCGAACTGGTGGATGACACGCTGCGCGTGATGAGCATTGCCTTCGCCTACCTGGACGGCGCCAAATCGGTGGATGATTTCGCCGCCCACCGCGGCCAGATCCCCTACGCCTACCTGCTGTATACGCGCCTTGGCGACCTGTACGTCGAGAAGCAGCGCTACCAGGACGCAGCCGCGACCTATCGGGCATTTGTCAGCCGCGATCCGGTGGATGTGCATGCGCCAGGGCTGACCAATGCGGCGATCGAGGCCTATCGCAAGGGCGGGTTTGCCGACCTGATGCTCGATGGCAAGCTTGAGTACGTGCAGCGCTACGGTTTCGACGCACCGTTCTGGAAAGGCCGCGAACATCAGGCCTATCCGCAGGTGGTGGAGGAACTCAAGACCAACCTGAAGGATGTGGCGCAGTACTACCACGCCAGCGCGCAGAAGAGCAAAAAGCCCGAAGACTACGCCGCCGCGGCACACTGGTATCGCGCCTACCTGAGTTCATTCCCGGGCGAGGCGGATTCGGCCGGGACCAATTACCTGCTGGCCGATGCGCTGTTCGAGAGCAGGCAATACGCCGACGCTGCGATCGAGTACCAGCACACCGCCTACGACTATCCGAACAACGCCCGCTCGGCGGAGGCCGGCTACGCGGCGCTGGTGGCCGAACAGAAGAGCGAAGATGGAATGACCCCCGAGGCGCGCAGCGCCGCACACCTGCGCGCCACTGCCGCCGCGCTCAAGTTCGCCCAGACCTTTCCCGAGCACCCCGAGAGCGCGGTGGTGCTCACGCGTGCGGCGCAGGATCTGTACGCGGCCGGGGATCAGGCGCTGGCGGCGCAAAGCGCGCAGCTGCTGCTGGCGCGTTCTCCGAGTGTCGATGCCGCCAAGCAGCGTATCGCCTGGACCATCGTCGGCCAGGTGAGTTTCAACCAGGGCGACTTTCCGCAGGCCGAGAACGCCTACACCCATGCGCTTGCCGTCGCTGCCGCCAATGATCCGGAGCGCGGCGACATCACCGAGCGCCTGGCCGCCGCGGTCTACAAGCAGGGCGAAAGCAAGCGCACCGCCGGCGATCAGGCCGGAGCGGCCGAGGACTTCCTGCGCGTGGCGCGCGTGGCGCCCGGCTCGAAGGTGATCGCGACCTCGCAATACGATGCCGCTGCCGCACTGATCAACGCCCAGCAGTGGAATCACGCGATCGAGGTGCTCGAGGCCTATCGGCATGACTATCCGAAAGGTGAATACAGCGCCGATGTCGGCCGCAAGCTTGCCGTGGCGTATGTCGCGGCTGGCCGCGCCGGTCCCGCGGCCGATGAATTCGAGCACATCGCGGCCGATCCGCACGAAGACCCGGCGCTGGTGCACGAAGCGCTGTCACGTGCCGCGGACCTGTATCAGCAGGCCGGCAATACGGCGCGCAGCGTCGTGATGCTCGAGCGCCTGGTCAAGGAATATCCCGCGCCGGTACCTGACGCGATTGAGGTGCGACAGCGGCTGCTGGATATCGCGGCCAAGAGCGGCGATGTCGAGCGCCAGCGGTACTGGCAGCACGAGATCGTCAAGGCGGACGCGAACGCGGGCGCGGCGCGCACCGATCGCACCAGGTATCTTGCTTCCAAGGCGCTGCTGGCGCTGACGGTACCCACGCGCGATCAGTACCGCGCCATCAAACTGGTGGCGCCGCTCAAACAGAGCCTGGTGGCGAAGAAAAAGGCGCTGGATGCGGCAGTGCAGGCCTACAAAGAGGTGGCCGCCTACCAGGTGGCGGAGACCACCACCGCGGCCACCTACGAGACCGCCGAACTCTACCGCACGCTGGCGCACGACCTGATGGTCTCCGAGCGGCCGAAGAAGCTCTCAGGCGAGGCTCTGGAGCAGTACAACGCATTGCTCGATGAACAGTCGTTTCCATTCGAGGAGCAGGCGATCGCGATTCACGAGATCAATGCGAAGCGTGTGCAGGACGGGATCTACGACGACTCGGTGCGCGCCAGCTTCACCGCACTAGCCGAACTCAAGCCGGCGCGTTATGGTAAAACAGAACTCAGCACCGGCTTTGCGCCGGCGCTGGCTGCCCCGGCGGGCAGCACTGGCGGCGCTGCCAGGCCGGCGAGCGCCGCGGCGGTGGCTGAGTTTCAGCGCGCCACCGATCTGGCCAACGCCGGCAAGGACACCGACGCCGAGCTGGAGCTCAGGCAGTTGGAGCTGCAATTCCCTGGCTTCGCCGCCCCGGAAATCGATCTGGGCCTGCTGGCGCGGCGCCAGCGGAGGCTGGAACAATCGGAAGCCGCGCTGCGGCGGGCGAGCGCACTCGATGCCGCCAGTGCCGCGGCATGGAGCGAGCTGGGCGTGACGCTGCGCCAGGAAGGTAAGTTCGCAGATGCGCGCGCCGCGTACGAGCACGCGATCGCGGCCGATGCCGACTACGCGCCTGCACATCGAAATCTCGGGGTATTGCTGGATCTGTACCTGGGAGATCCGGCCGCGGCGCTGCCCGAGATGGAACGCTACAAGGCACTGACCGCCGAGGACAAACCAGTCAGCTCGTGGATCGCCGAGCTGCGCACACGTACCGCGGTCAAACCCCCGGCGGCGCCGACTCCGGCCGGCGCGCCCGATGCGGGCGCGACTGACACGGCGGCCGCGACCGATCACGGAGGTACCACATGAAAACAGCCGTTGTGAGCGTTCTGGGCGCCCTGTGCCTGGTGTGCATGATGCAGGCGGCCAGTGCGCAGCAGGACCTTGAGCCCGCGGTCCAGACTTCGCCCACGCCCATGCCCGCGCCAGCCCCCGGGCCGGCCGCCGGCACCACCAATAGCAGCGCTGCAGCTGGCGAGGTGCGGGCGGCCAGGCCTGCCGCAGCCGGCACCAAGGCGCAGCCACCCGCGGCGCCTGCGGCCGGACCCGCCGTCGCGCCCACAGCACCCAAGGGTGGCAAGGCGAGCGATCGCATCGAACTCGACACCACGCAGATCAGCGGCAATCGCGAGCTTCCCAAGGTGATGTACGTGGTGCCGTGGCGCAAGGCGGACCCGGGCGAATTCACCGGCAAGCCGCTCAACAGCCTGCTGGATGAGGCACTAACCCCGGTGGATCGCGACGTGTTCAGGCGTCAGAACCGCTATTACGCGGCGCTTTCGGCCGCACCGGGGTCGGACAAGTCACAACCTGGAGCCCCCGGCGACGGCGCGGCGGCGCCAACACCCAGGGATGAGAAGTAGGTCGCGGTTCGAGTGTTTACGTCACTTTAGTTTGACCATCTTAGGTAGACCATGGCGGATTGGCACGGGAGTTAATGAGTATGTTCAGTCACATAGTCCGGTTCTTCCAGGGCGGCGGGTGGATGATGTATCCGATCGCCGTGGTGCTCGTGGTGGGTCTTGCGATCGCGATCGAACGCTGGATCTACCTCACGATCACCGCGGTGGGCAATCGCACGCTGTGGAACGAGATATCGCCACTGCTGGCACAGGGCAACTTCCGTCAGGCGGTGCAGGTGACTTCCAGGTCGAACGCCGCGATCGGCCAGATCCTGAGCTACGGCCTGGCGCGCATCTCTTCCGCGCGGCGCCGCGAGGATATCGAGAAGGCGATGGAAGAGAGCCTGATGGATATCATGCCGCGGCTGGAGAAGCGTACCCACTACATCGCGACTTTTGCCAACATCGCAACGCTGCTCGGCCTGCTCGGCACGGTGATCGGTCTGATCAACGCGTTCGCCGCGGTGGCAACCGTCAATCCGGCCGAAAAGGCCAACCTGCTCTCGGCCAGCATCTCGGTGGCGATGAATTGCACCGCCTTTGGTCTGATGACCGCGGTGCCGCTGTTGCTGATCCATGCGGTGCTGCAGACCAAGACCACGGAACTGATCGACAGCCTGGAAATGGCCTCGGTCAAGTTCCTCAATGCCGTGACTGAGCGCGCGCCGCAGCCGACGCCGGCCGCGGCCTGAAACGGCACTGCGCCCTTCAATGGATATAGAGCCATACCGTGCGCCGCGCCCGTAACGTCCGCAGAATCACGCGCCACCAGCACCGGCCCTCGCAGCTGATGCTGGTGTCGATGATCGACATCTTCACCGTGCTGGTGACTTTTCTGCTGATGACGGCGGTGTTCTCGCGCACCGTAATCCTGGAGCTGAAGCTGCCGCCTGCCAATGCCGAGTTCAAGGACCCGCCGCCGGGACTGCAGCTGGAGATCACGGTACGCAAGAACACGTTGCAGGTGGGTGATCGCAACTCCGGACCGCTGGCCGCGTTTCCGAACAAGGACACTGGTTACGACTACGACGGCCTGTCGACCTACCTGCAGCAGGTGAAGACAAAGTTTCCCGACAAGACCGATGCCACCATCCTGCTCGAGCCCGACACGCCGTACGACACCGTGGTGCAGGTGATGGATCGAATCCGCGTGCTTGAAGTCAACGCCGGACTCAACGTGGTGCAATACGAGCTGTTTCCCGATATCTCGATCGGCGACGCCCCGCTGATGGACGCGGGCGCCGCGCCCGCGGCCCCGGCCACCAATCCATGACCGGAGCCAACGCATGAGCATGTCCAGTCGCGCCCGGCGGATGCTGCAGCACCAGATGCGCCACCGCGCCGACGCCGAACTCAACCTGATCCCGATGATCGATATTCTGAGCGTCATGGTGTCGTTCCTGCTGGTGTACTCGACCAACGTCGAGGTACTGCAGAACACCAAGGCGATCGAGATTCCACAGTCGATCGCGGAGCAGCAGCCACGCCAGACCGTGGTCGTGATGCTGACCAAGGATGAGCTGTTCGTGCAAGGCGAAGCCATCGCCACCGTGGCGGAGATTCACGCCACCCAGGGCGACATCATCGAGCCGCTGCGCGAAGCGCTGAAACGTCCGACTCTGGTGGGCCAGGAGGTCACCGAAAAGGACCTCGCCGAGCGCGAGATCACAGTCATGGGCGACAAGGCACTGCCGTACGACGTGCTGAAGAAAGTCATGCGCACCTGTACCGATGCCGATTACGGCAAGATCTCGCTGGCGGTGCTGCAGAAAGACAAGCCGGTGCCGCCCGGTGCCGTGGGCACCTCGTGATGCAGGGACAGGCACATGCAGCTCGCTGAGTATTACCGCAGCTACGACCTGCCCTGGGAGCTCGATCCGGAGGATCAGCGCCGCCTGCGCCGCCTGGTGAGCGGCGGCTTGCTGCTGTTGCTGCTGTTCGGAGTGATGCTGCCGTTCATCCACTTGCCCAAGCTCACCGAGGCGCCGGCCGAAGCGGTACCCGAGCGTCTGGCGCGGCTGATGGCGGAGGAAAAGCCCAAGCCGCCCCCGGTGGTCGAGCAGCCCAAGCCCAAGCCGCAAACCAAGCCGCTGCCGGTCCCCAAGCCGGTGGACAAGACCGCCGAGGCGCGCAAGAAAGCGCAGAACTCGGGTCTGCTCAAGTTCCAGGACGAGCTGGCCGATCTGCGCCAGAACGTCGATCTGACGCCGCTCGGGCAGACCAAAAATCTGCAGGGCGCAGTCGGCCAGGACAGCCACGCGGAACGCTCGCTAATTGCCTCCAAGGTTGGCGGAGCATCGGCCGGAATCACCACCGCCAACGCCAGCCGCGGATTCGGCACCGGTGCCGGCTCGCTCACCGGTCACGACACCACCGCAGTGAGTTCGCGCATTGTCGCCGCCGGCGGCGGAGTCAGCGTTTCCAAGGGCGGCAGCGGCAAGCCCTCGCGCAGCCAGGAGGAGATCGCGCTGGTGTTCGACCGCAACAAGGGCGCGATCTACGCCCTGTACGGACGCGCGCTGCGTGATACCCCCGATCTGCAGGGCAAACTTGTGCTTGAGTTCACGATTGCCCCGTCCGGAGAAGTGACAGAATGCCACGTGGTCTCGAGCGAACTGAAAAACGCCGACCTGGAGAGCAAGATCGTCGCGCGGGTGAAGCTGTTCCGTTTCGAGGCCAAGGACGTGGCGGCGATCACCACCACCAAACCGATCGAATTCGTACCGACGACGTGACCGGTCAGCGTGAATCTACAGTCCGAAATCGAATACTTCAGCGAAGTGCTGCCGGTGGATCAGGCGCGGCTGCTGGCGGTGTTCCTGCACGAGCTGGCGGTCGAGGCCCGCAGTACTTACGGACCCGGCGTAGAGCAGGTACACGACGGGGCGCGGTTGCGATTCGTCAACGAGATCGTCTGCCGGCTGGCGGGCTTCATCGAACAGTTGCTGGCCGACGATCACACGCGGCCCAGCGATGAGGTGGTGCTGCGCATGCTGCTGTCGCCGCGCGCCGATGGCGTCGCCCAGGACCTGGTGCTCAATGCCTACCGCCGTGCGATCCACGGCTTCGACCGCTACGATGCCACGGTGGCGATGGACAAGTGACGCGCACGCGCCGTAACGTCGCGCTGTGCCGGTAGAGTCTCTCAGCCAGGTCCTGATACTCCTGCTCGCTTCGGTGCTGGTGCTGGCGCTGGCACGGCGCATCGGCATGCCGGCGATCCTCGGCTATCTGATCGTCGGCATTGTGCTCGGGCCGTTTGCCTTCGCGGTGCTTCCAAAAAGTGCGCAGACACAGGCGATCGCGCAGATCGGCGTGGTGTTTCTGCTGTTCACCCTGGGACTGGAGTTCTCATTCCCGCGCATGGTGGCGATGCGCCGCGAGGTGTTCGGGCTCGGCTCGGCACAGACCATCGTAGTGGGCGGCGCGGGCGCGCTCGCCACGCACGCCATTGGCGTTGCCTGGCCGAGCGCCATCGTGGTGGGCGGTGCACTGGCGATGTGCTCGACCGCGATCGTGCTGCAGCAGCTTGGCGATCAGGATGAGCTCAACCGTACGCACGGTCGGTTGTCGTTCGCGGTGCTGCTGTTTCAGGATCTGGCGTTCGTGCCGTTGCTGGCCCTGGCCACCGTGCAGACGCAGGGTCACGCCGAGTCGGGTGCGGCACTGCTGCTGCGTCTGGTGGCGCTCGGCCTGCTGGCGCTGATCGTGGTGCTGGCGATCGGACGCTGGCTGCTGCGGCCACTGCTGCATGAGATTGCGCACAGCCGGCTGCGCGAACTGTTCACGCTCACCGCGTTGCTGATCGTGCTGACCGCCGCCTGGATCACCCAGCGGCTGGGGCTGTCGATGGCGCTGGGCGCGTTCCTGGCCGGCATGCTGCTCGCCGAGACCGAGTACCGGCACCAGATCGAGGCCGTCATCCGTCCGTTTCGCGAGTTGCTGCTGGGATTGTTTTTCATCACCGTGGGCATGCTGCTCGATCTGAAGGTTCTGTTTGGCGACTTTCCGCGCATCGTGGCGCTGCTGCTGTTGCTGATCGTGTCCAAGGCGCTGCTGTCGGCGCTGACCACGCGGGTGTTCGGTATCGACCGCTTCAAGGCGCTGCGTACCGGACTGGTGCTGGCCGGCGGCGGGGAGTTCGGCGTCGCGCTGCTGACGATCCTGGCACGCGGACCGCAGCTGATACCGGCGCGTCCCACGCAGCTGCTGCTGGCCGTGGTCGTGCTCGGCATGATCGTCAGTCCGCTGATCATTCGCTACAACAAGCGCATCACGCGCCTGGTGCTGCGCGAACAAGGTCCGCCGGCCACCGCGATCGAGCGTGAACAGGCGGCCACCACGGAGCTGGCACGGCGCGAGCATGTGATCATCTGCGGCTTCGGTCGCGTCGGCGGCCACCTGGCGCACGTGCTCGATTCCCAGGGCTTCGAGTACCTGGCGATCGATCTTGATCCGGCCAACGTGCGCAGCGCGCGCCAGGCCGGCGTGCCCGTGGTGTGGGGCGATTGCGCCGATGAGGAGCTACTGCGCAATCTCGGCCTGGATCTGGCGACCGTCGTGATCATCACATTTGCCGACCCGGCGGTGGCGCTGCACGTGATCCGCGCGGTACGGCGGTTGCGCACCGACGTAGCGGTGCTGGTGCGTACCCAGGATGATTCGCGGCTCGCCGAGCTGTCGGCGGCCGGCGCCACCGAGGTGGTGCCGGAAACCTTCGAAGCCAGCCTGACGCTGGTGTCGCAGGCCCTGATGCTGCTGCAGCTGCCGGCGCCGCAGGTCGCGCACGTGGTCGATACGTTGCGCAGGCAGCGCTACGCGACGTTGCGCACGCGTTCCGTGGCCGCGCCGAGCGATGCGGACGCCGAGGAATCCGCCGACCAGTTGCGTTCCGTGGTGCTGCCGCCCGGCGGTTGGGCGGTGGGGCGGCGGCTGGAGGAAATCCGGGCGCGCGGCGCCGAGGTCGCCTTTACCGCAATCCGCCGCCAGGGCATCACCGGACGCGAGCCTGACGGGGACACCGAGCTGCGCGAAGGCGATGTGGTGGTGATTTACGGCATCCCCGAGGCACTCGAGCATGCCGAGGCGGTGCTGCTGGCGGGGTAGCCGGCGGCCGCAGTGTAGAATCCCGCCCCCGATGAACCACGAAGATATCCAGTTCCCGACGCGCCACCATCCGCTGCGGGAAGACATCCGTGCGCTCGCGCAGCTCATGGACGAGGTGCTGCAGGCGCAGGGTGGTGCGGAACTGTGGCAGCTGTTCGAGCAGGACCGCCTGACTGCGACGCGCTGGCGCGAAGGCGTGGCGGGTGCCGCCGAGGCGCTCACGGTGCGCGTGCGCGGCCGGCCGCCGCGCGTGGCGCGCGAGCTGGTGCGGGCGTTCTCGGCCTGGTTCCAGCTGGTGAACGTGGCCGAGAAGGTGCACCGCATCCGGCGCCGGCGCGAATATTTCCAGCAGGACAGCGAGCGGCCGCAGCCCGGAGGTGTGGAGGATGCGCTGTCGGAGCTCAAGAGCTCGGGATTGACGCTGACGGAAGTGCTGGCACTGATGGCTCAGCTGTCGATCGAGCCGGTACTGCTGGCGCACCCGATGGAGTCCACACGGCGCACCAGCCTGCGCCGCCAGCAGCGCATAGCCACGCTGCTGCTCGACCGCGATAACGAAACGTTGGCACCCAACGAGCAGCGCGCGCTGGTGCAGCGCATTCGGGCGGAAGTCAGCGCCGACTGGCAGACTGAGGAGCATCCGCGCGAGCGCCTGACGGTGGCCGACGAGCGCGAGCATGCGATTTTTTATCTGATCGAAATCCTCTACAAGATCGTTCCCGCGTTCTACCAGGAAATCGCCGCGGCGCTGGGCAAGCTGTACGGCGTGCCGGCCGAGAGCGTGGAATTGCCGGTGATCGTGCGCTTTGGCACCTGGGTCGGCGGCGATATGGAAACCTCGGCCGACGTGCATGCCAAGAGCATCCGCGACACACTGGCCCGCGCCCAGCAGGTCATCATCAACACTTACTATGACGAGTGCCTGAAGCTGGCCCAGACGCTGTCGCAGAGCGCCAGCCGCATCGGCATCGCAAGCAACGTGATGCGCCGGGTCGAGGAATACCGCACGCTGCTGCCCGGCGCCCAGGCCATCACGCCATCGCGCCATGACCGCATGCCGTATCGGGTGCTGCTCGGGCAGATCGCCGAGCGCCTGCACGTCACCTACGATGGCCGCTCCAACGGCTACCAGCAGCCGGCGCAGTTTCGGGCCGACATCGCGCTGATCGCGCAGAGCCTGCTCGCCAACCGCGGCGCCAACGCCGGGTATTTCCAGGTACGACGGTTGTTGTACCGCATCGATACCTTCGGATTTCACCTGGCAACGCTCGATGTGCGCGCCCATACCGCGGTCCATCACGCGGTGCTGGCGCAGGGCATGGATGATCCGGATTGGATGACTCGCAGCGCCGCCGATCGGCACACGCGACTGGTGGAGATCCTGGAGCGCGACATCGGCCCGACCGGCAGCTTCGATGCGCTCGCCAAGCGCACGTTGGCAGTGTTCGATGCCATCACCCAGTGCCGCCATCGCTATGGCGCCGATGCCATCGGACTATATATCGTCAGCGGCGTATCGCAGGCCGACGACGTGCTGGCGCCGCTGGTGCTGGCGCGCTGGGCCGGGGCTTACGACAAGAGCAAGGGCGAGGTGGCGCTCGACGTGGCGCCGCAGTTCGACCGGGTGGAGACGCTGGAGCGCTGCGGTGCGGTGATGGGGGAGCTGCTCGAGGATGGCGTATACAAGCGTCACCTGGAAGCCCGCGGGCGGCTGCAGACCGTGCTGATCGGCTTTTCCGACAGTAACCAGGAGAGCGGCATGATCGCCTCGCGCCTGGCGGCCTACCGCGCGCAGCGCCATCTCACCGACGCGCTGCGACACGCCAACAAACAGCACGTGCTGTTCTACAGCCGCGGTGGCAGCATTCCGCGCGGCGGTGGCCGCATCGATGCGCTGCTGCGCGCCGCGCCGTCCGAATCGATCAACGGCGTGCTGCACTTTACCGAGCAGGGCGAGAGCATCAGCCAGAACTACGGGCTGCGGCCGAACGCGATGCGCACCCTCGAGCGCGCCTTCAGCACGCTGGCGCTGGCGACGCTGGCCGTCAAGCGCGGTATCGCCGTGCGCGAGAGCGCCACGCTGGCTGAGTGTGTCGCGCTGGTCGCGGCCCGCAGCGCCCAGGTGTGGCGCGCCCTGATCTACGAGCAGCCGCAGTTCCTCGACTTTTTTCGCGCCGTCACGCCGATCGACGTCATCGAGCGCATGCAGATCGGCTCCCAGCCGGTGCAGCGCAGCGAGCGCGGCGGTGTCGACGCCATCCGGCCGGCACTGTGGGTGCTGGCCTGGTCGCAGTCACGCCACATGCTGCCGGCCTGGTGTGGAGCCGGCGCCGGCCTGGAATTCGCAAAGAGCGAGCGCAGCATCGAACTGCTGCGGCGTTGCTACCGGGGCTGGCCATTCTTCCACAGCCTGATCGACGATATCGAGGCCATGCTGGCGCGCGCCGACCCAAGCGTGGCCGCGCATTATGACCGGCTGGCGCCCCCGGAGCTGCGTCCCTATGGCCTGCAGCTGCGGGCCGAGTACGAACGCAGCTGCGCCCTGGTGCTTGAAGTCAAGGAGTCCATAAACCTGCTGGACACCGATCGCACGCTGCAGCGGGGCATCATGGTGCGAAACCCGTCGATCGACCCGATGCACTTCATGCAGGTGGACCTGCTGGAACGCTGGCGCGCCAGTGGCCGGCAGAACCGCGACCTGTTCGAAGCGCTGCAGGCCAGCGTCAGCGGCATCGCGCGCGGCCTGCAGACCACGGGCTAGCACCCCGATGGGGCGCCCCCGGCCGACGGGCGATATAACAACTGCGAACCATGATCATAACCGGGGCATCGTATATCCGGCCGGCCGGCGACATTACAGTAGCCTCAAGCCGAGCAGAGCGTGCGCGTGTACCGATACGATCAAATCGACCAGACCCTGGTGAACGAGCGGGTAGCTCAGTTCCGCGATCAGACCCGTCGGTTCCTCGCCGGCGAGCTGAGCGAGGACGAATTCCGTCCGCTGCGGCTGCGCAACGGGCTGTATATCCAGCGCTACGCGCCGATGCTGCGGGTGTCGATTCCGTACGGGCTGCTGTCCGCGGTGCAGCTGCGCATGCTGGCGCACATCGCCCGCAGCTACGACCGTAACTACGGCCATTTCACCACCCGCCAGAACATCCAGTACAACTGGCCGGCGCTGGAGCGCGTGCCCGATATCCTGGCCGATCTGGCGAGCGTCGAGATGCACGCCATCCAGACCAGCGGCAACTGCATCCGCAACATTACCAGCGATCACCTGGCGGGCGTCGCGCCCGACGAGATCGCCGATCCGCGCCCGTATTGCGAGATCATCCGCCAGTGGGCCGCGCTGCATCCGGAATTCAGCTACCTGCCGCGCAAGTTCAAAATCGCGGTGACCGCATCGCCGGCCGATCGGGCGGCGGTCGAGATCCATGATGTCGGTGTGCGCCTCAGACGCGGCAGCAACGGCGAGATCGGCTTTGAGATTCTGGCCGGCGGCGGCCTGGGCCGCACGCCGATTCTAGGCAAGGTGATCCGCCGTTTTCTGCCGCAGGCCGATCTGCTGGCGTATCTGACAGCTATCCTGCGGGTCTACAACCGCTACGGTCGGCGCGACAACATCCACAAGGCGCGCATCAAGATCCTGCTGCGCGCACTGGGAGCGGAGGAGTTCACACGCCAGGTGGAGCAGGAGTTCGAGGCGGGTCGGCAGTCCGCCCCCAAGCTTGCGGCGCAGGAAGTCGAACGCATGAACGCCTTCTTCGCGCCGCCGGCATATCAGACGATCAGCGACAGCACTCCGGTCATCGGCAGTGTCAGTTCCGGCAACCCGGGCTATGACGCCTGGCTGCGCTACAACACCCGCCGCCACAAGGTGCCGGGATATCGCGTGGTGTTCGTGTCGCTGAAGAAGCACGGCGAGGCTCCCGGGGACATGAGCGGCGAGCAGATGGATGCGCTGGCTGCGCTGGCCGATCGCGTGAGCTTCGGCATGGTGCGTGTCACCCATGACCAGAATCTGGTGCTGGCCGACGTACCACAATCGACGTTGCTTGATGTGTGGCGCGAGCTCGACGCGCTGGGACTTGCCACACCGAACATCGGCACCCTGACCGACATGATCTGCTGCCCCGGCCTGGACTTCTGCAGTCTCGCCAATGCCGGCTCGATCGACGTTGCCAAGCAGATACACGCCCGCTTCGACGACCTGGATTATCTGTACGACTTAGGTCCGGTCGAGATCAAGATGTCCGGTTGCATGAATGCCTGCGGCCACCACCACATCGGCCACATTGGAATTCTGGGCGTCGATAAACACGGCAAGGAGTGGTATCAGATCACGATTGGCGGCTCATCCACCGGTCCGGCGGCGCTCGGCGAAGTCATCGGTCCGTCGGTGCCGAAGGACCAGGTGGCCGACACCATTGCCCGGCTGCTGGAAGTGTATGTGCGCGAGCGGCATGGCGACCACGAACGCTTCGTCGACGCCGTGCGGCGCATCGGTATCGAGCCGTTCCAGGAGCGCGTGTATGAGACACATCATTCACCGGCGTGAGCTGGTTGCCGATGATGTGCGCTACGCCGGTGAGGCGAGCGGCCCGGGCACGCGGGCGGCGCAGCCTGCCGCGCAGTTCATCGCCGCGCTGAGCGCCGGGCAGGCGAGCGCAGCGGCAGCGGCCGTCCTGATCGGCCCGGCAGATGAGGTCGAGGCGCTGGCGCCGCACCTGGCGCTGCTGAGCCTGATCGTGGTGGAATTTCCCAAGATTGGCGAAGGCCGCGGCTACAGCCAGGCTCGACTGCTGCGCCAGCGCTACGGCTACGCGGGCGAGCTGCGCGCGCGTGGCGCGCTCAAGCGCGACCAGCTGTTTTTCCTCGCGCGCTGCGGTTTCAACAGCTTCGATCTCGACCCTGCCGAGGACCTGGAAGCCGCGCTCGGTTCCTTCAACGACTTCAGCGTCGCCTATCAGGGTGGCAGCGATGCGGTGGTGCAGGTGCGGCGGCGCGCCGGCTCGGCCTAAAGCGGCCGCATTAGAAGATTTACATAGATTCCGCGTTTGTCTGACGGCACTTGTCGGTGCGACCGCCGGCCGGGGCCGCGGCGGTTTGCGTTATCATGGCACCGCATTCCTCAGCATCGGCTGGGCGTAAGGTACGACACGTGAATGCGCCACCGTCGACGGGGTTATCGTGCAGGATGGGACCGGGCCGGTTACGAATCTTGAACGGCTGAGCGAATCTGCGTCGCCCGCAGATCCCGTGTTGCTGGGCGACCGGGAAGCGGTCAAGGCACTGGTCGAGGGCCGCATCGGCGACCCGTTCGCGCTGCTCGGCCCGCATCCAACGGCGCACGGCACCGTGGTGCGCGCCTACCTGCCGCCGGCGGAAGCGGTCGCGGCGATCGATCACAGCGGCATGGTGCTGGCCACGCTGCAGCCGCTGCCCACCCCGGGGCTGTTCGCCGGCATCATTCCGGCGGGAGCGGCCTATCGGTTGCGTATTCACTGGCCTGGCGGGCGCGTGCAGGAAACCGAGGATCCGTATTCCTTCGGCCTGCTGCTGGGCGAACTCGACATCTACCTGCTGGCCGAAGGCAGCCATCTGGAATTGGGCCACTGCCTGGGCGCCCAGCCGAGGAGCATCGATGGCATTGCCGGGGTGCGATTCGCCGTCTGGGCGCCCAACGCCCAGCGCGTCTCCGTGGTCGGCGACTTCAACGTCTGGGACGGCCGGCGCCATCCGATGCGCAAACGGGTCGAGGCCGGGGTTTGGGAGCTGTTCATCCCGCGCCTGCCGGCCGGCACGCTCTACAAATACGAAATTCTCGGGCCGCACGGACTGCTACCGCTCAAGGCCGATCCGGTGGCGCTGCAGGTCGAGCCACCGCCGCGCACCGCCTCGGTGGTGCCCGATGCGACGCCGTTTCGCTGGAGCGACGCGCGCTGGCTTACGGCCCGGGCCGACAACAACGCGCTGCTGCACTCCCCGTTGTCGATCTACGAGGTTCACCCCGGATCGTGGCGCCGGGTCGCCGAGCAGGGCGGGCGGCCACTGAACTGGGATGAACTCGGGGATCAGCTGATCGCCCATGTGAGCGAGCTGGGCTTCACCCACATCGAACTGCTGCCGGTCATGGGGCACCCGTTCACCGGCTCCTGGGGCTACCAGGTACTCAGCCAGTACGCACCGCAGGCCACGTTTGGCGAGCCGAGCGCCTTTGCGCGTTTCGTCGATCGCTGTCACGCCGCCGGTGTCGGGGTGATCCTCGATTGGGTGCCGGGGCACTTTCCCACCGACGCGCATGGGCTGGCATGGTTCGACGGCACCGCGTTGTACGAGCACACCGATCCGCGCGAGGGGTTTCATCAGGAGTGGAATACCGCGATTTACAACCTCGGTCGACGCGAGGTGCACGCGTTCCTGGTATCGAGTGCACTGCACTGGATCGAGCGCTATCACGTCGATGGGCTGCGGGTCGACGCGGTCGCCTCGATGCTGTATCGCGACTATGCGCGGCGCGAGGGCGAGTGGATTCCGAACAAGTATGGCGGCCGGGAGAACATCGAGGCTATCGATTTCCTGCGGCATCTGAACGACGCCGTGACGCAGCGCTTTCCCGGGGCGCTGATGATCGCCGAGGAATCCACGGCCTGGCCCGGGGTGACGCGCTCGAGCCAGGACTGGGGCCTGGGCTTCGCCTATAAGTGGAACATGGGCTGGATGCACGACACGCTGCGCTACATGAAGCTCGATCCGGTGCACCGCTCCTACGATCACCACGATATGACCTTCGGCCTGCTGTACGCGTTTTCCGAGCGTTTCGTGCTGCCGCTCTCGCACGATGAGGTGGTGCACGGCAAGGGCTCGCTGATCGGTCGCATGTCCGGGGATACCTGGCAGCGGTTCGCGAATCTGCGCGCCTACTTCGCCTTCATGTGGACCCAGCCCGGAAAAAAGCTGCTGTTCATGGGTGGTGAATTCGGCCAGGACTGGGAATGGAATCACGACGGCCAGCTCGACTGGCAGGCGCTCGAACATCCTCTGCACCGCGGCGTGCAGCAGCTGGTGGGCGATCTGAACCGCCTGTACCGGGAGCAGCCTGCCCTGCACGTGTTCGATTGCGACAGCGCAGGCTTTCGCTGGATCATCGCCGATGACAACAGCAACAGCATCTATGCCTACTATCGCCAGGGACACGCCGATTCGGCGCCGCTCATCGCGATCTGCAACTTCACGCCAGTGCCGCGCACGCATTACCGGCTGGGTGCGCCGCGCTCCGGAGTGTGGCGCGAAATCCTCAATACCGATTCGGAAATCTACGGCGGCTCCAATCTGGGCAACGGCGGGCGGCTGGAGAGCAGCACCACGCCTTCGCACGGACAGCCATTCTCACTCGAACTAACGCTACCACCCCTGGCCACTGTATTGTTGCGCCACGGGGGCTGATCGACATCGTAAGGATCACCGTGCATGCCGTCCGACCTGCCGACCGCCCCGTTAGCCGGCGCCCCCTATCCGCTGGGTGCGACCTGTGGCCCCGAGGGCTGCAATTTTGCCGTCTTTGCCGGTAATGCCGAGCAGGTCGATTTGTGCCTGTTCGACGCCAGCGGTCGGCAGGAACTGCGTCGGCTGTCGCTGCGCGAGTTCACCGACGGCGTCTGGCACGGCTACGTAGGCGCGGTCGCTGCCGGCCAGCTCTACGGCTATCGTGCGCACGGGCCCTACCTGCCGGAGCAGGGCCATCGCTACAACGTCAACAAGCTGCTGCTCGACCCCTACGCGCGCAAGCTCAACTGCACACTGCGCTGGAGCGATGCGCTGTACGGCTACCGCCTCACCTCGCCGCGCGCCGACCTGTCGTTCGATCGGCGCGATAGCGCCTTTGCCATGCCCAAGGCCGTGGTCACGCAGGATCGCTTCGACTGGGGCGATGACCGCCCGCCGCGTACCCCATGGAACGACACCATCATCTACGAGACGCACCTGCGCGGTCTGACCATGCGGCTGCCGGACATTCCGGAGCCGCTGCGCGGCACCGCCGCGGCGCTCGGCCACGAACGTACCGTGAGCTACCTGAAGAGCCTGGGCGTCACCGCCATCGAACTGCTGCCCATTCATGCCTTCGTCAACGATCGGGCGCTGGCGGAACGCGGCCTGGCCAACTACTGGGGCTACAACTCGCTGGCTTTCTTCGCGCCCGAACCGCGCTATCTGTCCGACGGCAGCCTGTCTGAGCTCAAGGCGGCCATCAAGGCGCTGCATGCGGCCGGCATCGAAGTGCTGCTCGACGTGGTCTATAACCACACCGGCGAGGGCAGCGAACTGGGTCCCACCTTGAGCATGCGCGGGCTCGACAATGCCGCCTACTATCGGCTGCTGTCGGACGACATGCGCCGCTGTGTCAACGATACCGGCACCGGCAACACGGTTGATTTCTCCAACTCGCGTGTGATTCAGCTGACGCTGGATTCATTGCGCTACTGGGTGGAGGAATTTCACGTCGACGGTTTTCGCTTCGATCTGAGCGTGACCCTGGGGCGCGAACACGACGGCTACGATCCGGGCTCGGGTTTCTTCGATGCGCTGCTGCAGGATCCGACGCTGGCACGTGTCAAGCTGATCGCCGAGCCCTGGGACTTAGGTCCCGGCGGCTACCAGCTCGGCAATCATCCGGCCGGCATGGCAGAGTGGAACGACAAATTTCGCGACGACGTGCGCCGCTTCTGGCGCGGGGACTCGGGTCTGCGTGGCGCGCTGGCGGCACGGCTGCAGGGCTCGGCCGATCTGTTCGATCACCACGGACGCCGTCCGTGGGCGTCGCTGAACTTCATCACCGCGCATGACGGATTCACGCTGCAGGACTGGGTCAGCTACCAGCGCAAGCACAACGAGGCGAACGGGGAGGAAAATCGCGACGGCACCGACAACAACGCCAGCAACAACTGGGGCGTCGAGGGCGCAACGGATGACGCGGCGATTCAGGCGACGCGCGAGCGCGTCAAGCGCGCCATGCTGGCAACCCTGCTGTTCTCGCACGGCACGCCGATGCTGCTCGGCGGCGATGAATTCGGCCGCACCCAACACGGCAACAACAATGCCTACGCGCAGGACAACGAGCTGTCATGGTTCGACTGGGCGCAGGCGCTGTCGCCCGCGGGCGTCGAGCAGCGGGCCTTTGTTACGCGGCTGATCCAGTTGCGGCGCGAGTTCTGCAGTTTGCGCAGTGATTACTACCAGCACGGGCGGATCGAGCCGCTGCCGCAGGTACGCGACATCGAGTGGTTCGACGAAAGCGGCGACATCATGCGCGACGAGGACTGGCAGTACACCGAAGGTCGGCTGCTGAGCGTGCGGCGTGCGCGCCGGCTGGATTTAGGTAGGGTGGAAGTGAGCCTGCTGTTGACCAACAACACCTCCGACTTGCACAGTTTTCAGCTGCCGGACCCGAGGTTTCGCTGGCAATTGCGCCTTGATACCGCCGAGGTGCACGGCGCCGACCAGGAAATCGAGCGGGCGGCGATCGACGTGGCGCCGCACAGCGTGCAGCTGCTCACCGCGATCGTCGCGGCGACCGCAGCCGACGCCGTTCCGGCGGCATCGATCAGCAACGCGGCAGTGCCCGAAAGCGCGCCCGCAGCCGTCACCGCCGATCAGTAGCCGGCAGCAGCGCGAGCAGTGCCTGCGCCAGCGTATCGATGTGAGCCTCGGTATGCGCGGCGGACAGGAAGCCGACTTCGTACGCGCTCGGCGCCAGATAGATCCCGCGCTCGAGCAGCGGATGAAACAGTGCTGCGAAGCTTGCGCCGGCATCGGCGGGCAAGCTGTGCGGCGTGCGCATTGGCGTGACCGGGGAGCCGGCCCTGGAGCTGCAAATCCAGAACACCGAGCCGGCGCGCTGAATGGCAAGTCCTGGCACGCCGCTGAGCGCGCGCTGCAGTCGGGCGCCAAGCTCCTCGAGCCGCCGGTACAGCCTGCCGTCCGCCAGGCGCTGCAAGGTCGCCAGCCCGGCGCACATCGCCAGCGGATTGGCGCTCAGGGTGCCGGCCTGGTAGACCGGGCCGGTCGGTGCCACCAGTTCCATCAGCTCGCGGCGGCCGCCGTAGGCGCCGACCGGGAAACCGCCGCCGATCACCTTGCCGTAGGTCGTAAGGTCGGGTTGGATACCGGTCACGCCGGCGTAGCCCTGGAACGACAGCCTGAAGCCGGAGATCACTTCATCGAAGATCAGCAGCGTACCGTGCGCGCGCGCGAGCCTTGCCACTGCCTGCAGGAACTCCGGCCGCTGCGGCAGCAGGCCGTAATTGGCCGGCAGCGGCTCGATGATTATCGCGGCGATCTCGCGCCCGTGGTGCGTCAACATCGCCTCGAGTGCCGCCTCATCATCGAGCGGCGCGATCAGCGTCTGCTGCACCACGTCGGGAGCCAGCCCGGCGCTGTCGGGCAGCGGCGCCTCGGCCAGGCCGGAACCGGCGCGCAGCAGCATCGAGTCGGCGTGGCCGTGGTAACAACCTTCGAATTTCAGAATCTTCGAACGGCCAGTGGCCGCGCGCGCCACGCGCAGCGCCGACATCACGGCTTCGGTTCCGGAATTGACGAACCGAATGCTTTCCACCCAGGGAACTCGGGCGGTGATCAGCTCCGCGAGCTCCAGGCTGTACGGCTCGGCGGTGCCGAGACTCCAGCCGCGTGCCAGGGCGGTTTCTGCCGCCAGTCGTACAGCGGCGTCGGCGTGACCGAGGATCAGGGGCCCGAAGGCCATGCAGAAGTCGAGATACTCGCGGCCATCGACATCGCGCAGGCAGGCGCCGGCGCCGCCGGTCATGAAGCGCGGTGTGCCGCCGACGCCGCGAAAAGCACGCACCGGGGAATGCACGCCGCCCGGGGAGACGCGCCGCGCACGCGCGAACAGTTCCTCGGAGCGGCCGCCGCCGACGCTCAAGCCGACAACCACTCGCGCGCATAGCGCGCACCGTAGGTGATGATCATGCTGGCGCCGGCACGGCGGAATGCGATCAGAATTTCCCGATGCAGTGCCGCACGATTGGCCAGACCCATGGCGGCGAGTGCTTCGAGCGCCGCGAATTCGCCGCTCACGTGATACACCGCCCAGGGCTTGCGGATCGCCCGCGACAGTTCACGCAATAAATCAAGATACGGCAACCCGGGTTTGACGATGAGGATGTCGGCGCCCTGCGCAGCGTCGCGCTCGGCACACAGCCAGGCGTCGTTTGGCCGCGCCGGGTCGAGCTGGTAGCTGGCACGGTCCTTGAGCGGCGAGACTGATTTGGGCGCCGAATCCGCCGCGACGCGAAACGGGCCGTACAACGTCGAATGAAACTTTACGGCGTAGCTCATCAGCACGGTGCGCGGAAGTCCGGCGCCGTCAAGTGCGCCGCGGATGGCGCCCACCCGGCCGTCCATCATGTCACTCGGAGCGACACAGTCGGCGCCGGCGTGGCTGTAGGCCAGCGCGGCCTGCACCAGTTCGGCGACGCTGGCATCGTTGTCGACGTGGTCGCCCTCGCCACCGAGCACGCCGCAGTGACCGTGAGGGGTCGAGGAGCACAGACACACATCGGTGGCGAGCCAGATGTCGCGGCCAAAGCGCGCCTTGAGCGAGCGCACCTGGCTGGCGGTGAATGACCAGTCGATCTGGCGCTCGCTGCGCGCCTGGGGAACGCCGAACAGCAGGAACTTGCTGACTCCGGCCCGAAGGTCCTGCTCCACCTGTCGCAGCAGCGATTCGCTGGTTTCCTGCCGCACTCCGGTGAGGCCGGGCACGGCTTGGGGAGCCGCGATGCCCTCGGCCACGAACAGCGGCTGGATCAACTGATCGAGCTGGACGTGGACCTCGCGCGTGAGGCCACGGACGTGCTCATCTTGACGCAAGCGGCGCAGGTCGAGAGAACTCATACGGTGCGGTTGGAATCGGAAGTTATCGCCCAGAACGACAGTGTGCCGCGACGCGACGCGCCGGCGGTCACGCATTGTCACATGCTGCGTGCCGGCGTCACGGCCTGGGGTACCGGCGCCCCTCCCGGGCCTTAACTTATAAGCCAATGTTATGAGACCGGCGGGCACAATCGCGTCCTATGCCGACCGCCGCTGGTCAGAAAACAACAATCGATCCGGCGCTGTTCGCCAAGGTAGCCACCAGTCTTGCACTGCTGCGCCAGGCGGTCGATGCGTACGGCCGGGTGGTTTACGCCAGCAGCCTGGGCGCGGAAGCGATGGTACTCACCGACCTGATCTGGACTCATGTGCCCGGGATCGACATCGTCAGCATCGACACCGGTCGGCTGCCCGAGGAGACCCTGACGCTGCTGGAGCGTCTGGAGCGCCGCTACCACCGTCGCATCAAGCTGTATTACCCGGATGCGCAGGCAGTGCAGCGCTACGTGCGCGAGCACGGCATCAACGGCTTCTATAACAGCCTCGGCGAGCGCCTCAGCTGCTGCCAGATCCGCAAGGTCGAGCCCTTCATCAGGGCCGTGGCCGGGTACGGTGCCTGGGTGACGGGCGTGCGGCGCGAACAGTCCGAACAGCGCGCCGAAGCGCAGCCGATATCCCGGGACGAGCAGTTCCGGCTGCCGAAGATCAGCCCGCTGCTCGACTGGACGGAAGCGGACGTATGGACCTACATCCACACGCACCAGCTGTACTACAGCCCGCTGCACGATCGTGGCTATCCGAGCATCGGCTGTGCGCCGTGCACCCGCGCCACCGAGCCCGGACAGGACTACCGCGCCGGCCGCTGGTGGTGGGAGAATCCCGAATCGCGCGAATGCGGCCTGCATCCGCGCCAGCTCACGCGCAATTCTCACGCTGTCCCGTAACGGGGCAGCTGTCAGGGTCAAGCGCCGCCCGATCGGCTAAAGTCCGCCCATGGATTATCTGCCGGTGTTCCTCAACCTGCGCGATAAGCTGGCCCTGGTGGTCGGCGGCGGTGCCGTGGCCAGCCGAAAGGTCGAACTGCTGCTGAAGGCCCATGCGCGCGTGCGGGTCGTGGCGCCGCGGCTGCATTCCGATCTGGCGCTGTATCGCGACGCCGGACGCATCGAACATCTGGGCCGCGAATTCGAGCCGCGACATTTCGACGGCGTGATGTTCGCGATTGCCGCTACCGACAGCAGCGAGGTCAACCAGGCAGTGGCGGCCGCCGGCGCCGCGCGCGCCATCTTCGTCAACGTCGTGGATGACGGGGCCGCCTCATCGGCAGTGATGCCGGCCATCGTCGATCGCTCGCCGCTGGTGGTGGCGATCGCAACCTCGGGACAATCACCGACGCTGGCGCGCCGGGTGCGCGCCCAGCTGGAGGCGGTGCTGCCCGAACGGCTGGGGGAGCTGGCGAGGCTTGCGGGCTCCGCACGCGAGCGCGTGCAGCGCGCGCTGCCCGATATCCAGCAGCGGCGGCGGTTCTGGGACGGCCTGTTCGCGGGCAGCATCGCCAGCAAGGTGTTCGCAGGCAGCACACGCGAAGCGCAGGAGCTGCTGGACACCGAGCTGCGCGCCGCCACCGATGGTACGCGCCAGGCACGCGGCGAGGTGTATCTGATCGGCGCCGGGCCTGGCGATCCGGACCTGCTGACACTGCGCGCACTGCAGCTGCTGCAACAGAGCGACGTCGTGCTCTACGACCGCCTGGTGAGCCAGGCGGTACTCGAACGCGTGCGACGCGACGCCGAGCGAATTTTCGTCGGCAAGGAATCGGGTCGGCACCGGGTGACCCAGGAGCGCATTCATTCGCTGCTGCTGGAGTACGCCGGTCGCGGATTGCGCGTGGCGCGCCTCAAGGGCGGCGATCCTTTCATCTTCGGACGCGGCGGCGAGGAACTCGATCTGCTGCAGCGCGCCGGTATTCCGGTGATCGTGGTACCGGGCATCACCGCAGCCCTGGGCGCGGCGGCGGCCGCGGCGCTGCCGCTGACGCAGCGCGGCCTGGCGCCGTCGGTGACGTTCGTCACCGCGACCGGCGATGGCGCGGAACGCCTCGACTGGCGCTCGCTCGCGGCGCCGCTGCAGACCGTGGTGTTTTACATGGGAGTGGCACAGCTGCCGCGGATCGTCGAGCTGCTGCGCGCGCACGGCGCCGAGGCCGAGCGTCCGGCCGCCATCGTGGAGCAGGCAACATTGCCCGGGCAGCGGGTCATTGCCGCCTGTCTGGGCGACATCACCGCACAGGCACAGAGCGCGCACGTGGCGGCGCCGGCACTGCTGATCGTCGGTGAGGTGGCGCGGCGCGCGGCGCGCTCGGCAGACCCGGTGCACAGCGTGCTCGCCGATGCCGCCGCCATGCTATGAACGTCGCCAGTGGCTTTGTCGATGCTGTGGGCCATACGCCGCTGATCCGCCTGCGAAGCGCGAGCGATCAGACCGGCTGCGAGATCCTCGCCAAGGCGGAGTTCATGAATCCGGGCGGTTCGGTCAAGGATCGCGCGGCGCGCGCGATCGTTCTGGATGCCGAGCGGCGCGGACAGCTCCAGCCCGGTGGCACCGTGGTCGAGGGCACCGCGGGCAATACCGGCATCGGCCTGGCGCACGTGTGCAACGCGCGCGGCTACCGCTGCGTGATCGTCATGCCGGACAATCAGTCGCCGGAAAAATACGCGTTGATCGAGGCCCTCGGAGCCGAGGTGCATCGCGTCAAGACGGTGCCCTACAGCGACCCGAATCACTATCAGAAGGCCGCTGGCAGGCTGGCGCAGGAATTACCGAACGCCATCTGGAGCAATCAATTCGACAACACCGCCAATCGCCGTGCCCATCTGGAGACCACGGGCCCGGAGATCTGGCAGCAGACCGACGGCCGCATCGATGCCTTCGTGGCCGCCAGTGGCACCGGCGGCACGATCGCGGGCGTATCTGAGTACCTGAAGTCGCGCAGCTCCACGGTACGCACCGTGCTGGCCGACCCGCCCGGCAGCTCGCTGTATGAATTCATCCGCCACGGCGTGGCCAAGGCCACCGGCAGCGGCTCGATCACCGAGGGCATCGGCATCGGGCGTGTCACCGCCAACATGCAGGACGCGCCGATCGACGATGCGGTGCATGTGGAGGACGCCGAGACCGTGAGCTACGTCTACCGCCTGTTGCGTGAGGAGGGCCTGTTCGTGGGCAGTACCAGCGGCGTCAACGTCGCTGCCGCGGTGCGCGTGGCGCGCGATCTCGGGCCGGGTCATACCGTGGTCACGCTACTGTGCGACAGCGGCTCGAAGTATCTATCGCGGCTGTTCAATCGCGACTGGCTGGCGCAGAAGGGCTTGCTGCAGGCTGCAGGTCTTAAGGCCGCGCCAACGTGAAATTCTCCATGAGCGCGCTGCTGGTGGCGGGCATGCTGGCCGCGGTGCCGGCGCATGCACAGTGGCTGTCGCGCACCGTCGACGGGATCATGGGCACTCGCATTTACGTTGAGATCTGGGCCGATGATCCCGCCAAGGGTGAGGCGGCGATCGATGCGGTGATGGACGAGATGCGGCACATCGACGACACCATGAGTACCTATAAGCCAACCAGCGAGGTGTCCAAGGTCAACGCACTCGCGGCCAAGCAGCCGGTGCCGATCAGCCTGGAACTATTCAAGCTGCTGGGTACGGCGCTGGAGTACTCGCGCATCACCGAAGGCGCGTTCGACATCACCTACGCCAGCGTCGGCTACATGTACGACTTTCGCGAGCGCAAGCGACCGACCGAACAGCAGATCGCGGCGGCGTTGCCGGCGGTCAATTACCGGCACGTGCTGCTCGACGCCAAGACGCAATCGGTGCGCTTTTCTCAGCCGGGCGTGCGTATCGATCTGGGCGGGATCGCCAAGGGTTATTCGGTGGATTGCGGCATCGAGATACTGCAGGCGCGCGGCTATACGCACGCGCTGGTCAATGCCGGCGGCGACAGTCGCGTGATCGGCGATCGTTTTGGCCGGCCGTGGGTGGTGGGCATCCGGCATCCGGATCACCCCGATCAGATCATCACGCGCATCCCGCTGGTGGATGCCGCATTTTCCACCTCGGGCGACTACGAGCGCTATTTTGACGAAGGCGGCGTGCGCTATCACCACATCATCGATCCGCACACCGGCCATTCGGCCAGCAAAGTTCGCAGCGCCACCGTCATCGCTCCGACCGCGACCCGTACCGACGGCCTGTCCAAGACCGCGTTCGTGCTCGGGCCCGAGGAAGCCATGCGGATCTACAACAGGCTCGACGACGTCGATGCGGTGCTGGTGACGCCCGACGGGCGCATCCTGTACTCCAAGGGCCTGCAGCCGGGCGCAGCCGCGGCGCCAGATGCTGCCGCCCCGGATGCTGCCACCCCGCCGACTGCCACCCCGCCGGCTGCCGCCGGCCCGGCGGCTCCGACCACGCACTGACAGATCAGAAATGCCTGCTGAAGCCGATCGTCAGGCCGCGCGGCAGAATCTGCACCATCACCGGCGTTTCGCGTTGGGTGGCCCAGTAGCCTGCCGCAGTGCCCAGCGCCCAGCCGGCAATGGTATCGCTCTGCCAGTGGTCCTGGTGTTTCAGTCGTGCGAGCGCATCGTAAAGCGGCAATACTTCCAGCACCCAGATCCAGGGCTCGTCATGGGCGTAGTGCAGGATGATCGGCGTCACGAAGCTCGCCTGCAGCGTCACCTGTCCGCTGGGGAAGCTATCGCAGCAGCTGCCCTGGAACCATTTGTCGGGCCCCAGGTTCTGGTTCGGGCGGGCGCGGCTGAATGCGTATTTGAGCACTTCGGCGCCGATGCCGGATACTACTGAGGCGTCGACTGACTGCCACAGCGTGTGGCCGAAGCCGTCATAGTCGTCGCCGACCCAGAAAGCGCCGCCGGCTTCAAAGATGAGCACCCCGTATTCCAGGCCCTGTTCGTAGCGCGTTGCCCAGATGCCATGATTATCGTAGCTCCATTCGTGATCGATGCCCAATGGTCCGCCGCCGGCCTGCGAGGCCTGGGGGCACAGTGCGAACAGCACCAGCGCGACGATCGCCACCAGTACTTCCGGGATGCGCATGGCTCGTCTGGTTGCTACGGGCTGGCGAGTCACGGCATCCGACATATCCGCTTGAGTTCCTGGGGTGGCAGCCGCGGCATCATAGCAAGGCTGCGCTGCGGACATCGCTCGGAGAGAACGTAAATGAGCATGCGAATCATTGCCTGTGGCCGCTCTCACGCCAGCGCTATCCTGGCGATCCTGAACGAGGCCATCGAAAACTCGACCGCGTTGTACGACTATCGGCCGCGCACTCCGGCCATGATGAACGCATGGTTCGATGCCAAGGAACAGGCTCGCTACCCGGTCCTCGGTGTGGTCGACGCGGCGGACCAATTGTTGGGCTTTGCCTCCTACGGCGCCTTTCGCCCATGGCCGGCCTATAAATACAGCCTCGAACATTCGCTCTATGTCGAGCGCGCGCATCGCGGCCGCGGCGTCGGCAAGCTGCTGCTGTCCGAACTCGTCGCGAGCGCCGCGCGCCAGGACTGTCACACATTGATCGGCGGCATCGACGCGCAGAACGAGGCCAGTATCGCGCTGCACCGACGACTGGGCTTTGAGCAGTGTGCGCACATCCGCCAGGCCGGCTTCAAGTTCAATCGCTGGCTGGATCTGCTGTTCTATCAGCTGCTGCTCAAGACCCCGGAGCATCCGCTCGATGGTTAGTCGATCTGATACCACGCCAGCCGGGCACCGGCGCCGATCAGGATTGCGCCGCCAACGCGCTCGAGCAGGCCGGAAAAGCGCGCCACGGTAAACGTTCGGGCGCCGGCGGCCAGCGCGGCGTACCCACTCAGCACCATGAACTCGATCGCTACCGAACTGAGCCCGAGCAGCAGTATTTGCTGCGGGACGCTGCCTGCCGGGTTGATGAATTGCGGCAGCAGGGCGATGAAGAACAGCAGCGCCTTCGGGTTGGCCGCCTGCACGATGAACGCACGCACAAAAATCCGCTCCGCGTTGCCGGGAGGCCGCTCGGCGGTGGCGCCACTGGCGCTGGCGCGCGATAGCAGCATCCGCAACCCGAGCCACACCAGATAGGCGGCGCCGGCCCATTTCAGGGCGCTGAACACCAGGTGCGAAGCCACGATCACGGCCGCGATACCGGTCGCCGACAATGCGAAGTACATGGTGTTGCCGGCCAGAATGCCGGCGGTGGCGCGGGTGGCCGGCGCAAAGCCGCGACGCAGCGCCGTGGACAGCACCAGCAGCACCGCCGGACCGGGAATAATACAGAGCGCGGTCTCCGTGAGGCAGAACAAAAGCCAGGTTGGTAATGTCATAGCCAGATCATGCAAGTTATGCTGTTTGTTTGGCCACAGCCTATTGAGGTGCCTATGCGACGATACCTGCTGCCGATCCCTGGCCCGTCACTGCTGGGATCGCTACTGCTGGGATCGCTGCTGCTGGGCGCGGCGGTAGCGGCGCCCGCCGCCGGCGACTGGGTCCAGGGCAGCAATTACTTTCTGCTGCGGCCGGCGCTGCCTGCATCGGTCGCGCCCGGCAAGGTTGAGGTCACGGAGGTGTTCTCCTATGCCTGCCCGGCCTGCAACCGTTTTTATCCGGTGGTGGATCGCCTGCGCTCGGCATTGCCGGCCAATGTCGAGTTCGACTTCGTGGCGGCGGCATTTCGCACCGACGAGGACTGGCCGATGTTTCAGCGCGCATTCTACACGGCGCAGGTTCTGAACATCGACAAGCAAACCCACGATGCCATGTTCGATGCGGTGTGGAAGACCGGCGAGCTGGCGGTATTCGATCCGCGCACGCAGCGCCTCAAGCTGCCTGCCCCTGCCATCGAGGATGCGGCCCGGTTCTATGCACGGGTGGCCGGCGTGAAGCCCGAGACCTTCGTCGCTACCGCCAATTCGTTCGGCGTCGACGTCAAGATTCGTCAGGCCGAGCAGTTCATCAGGGCCGCGCAGGTCGCTGAGACACCGACCATCATCGTCAATGGCAAGTATCGCGTTACCCTGGGTGCCGCCGGCGGCGATGACCAATTGATCGAACTGGTCAAATACCTGGTGGCTCAGGAGAGTCCGAGTCCGAGCCCGAGCCCGAGTCCGAGCCACCCGGCGCCTAAGCCGCACTGAATGGAGCCGAGGCGTTGATGCGAGCCATGCTATTCGCGCTGCTGCTGTGCGGTTTCTGCGGCAGCGTAACAGCCGCGTTGCCGCCGATCATCGATCGAAATGCACTGTTTGGCGAGATTCAGATCGAGAATGCGGCGATTTCGCCCGACGGCAAATACCTGGCATTTCTCAGACCCTACAAGGGCGCACGCAATATCTGGATCAAGAGGGTGGACGAGGCGTTTTCGGCTGCGCGGCCGGTCAGCGCCGAGACCCAGCGGCCGATACCGGGGTACTTCTGGAGCCGCGATGGCAAATATATTCTCTACGTCCAGGATCAAGGGGGCGACGAGAACTTCAACGTCTACGCAATCGACCCGGCGGCGGCGCCGGCGGCCGGTGCTGAGGTGCCGATGGCGCGCAACATCTCGGATGCCAGGGGCGCGCGCACCGAGATATTCGCGCTGCCGAAGGGCGATCCGGACATCATGTACATCGGATTGAACGATCGGGACAAGGCCTGGCACGACCTGTATCGGCTACGGATCTCGAGCGGTGAGAAGACGCTGATCCGCACAAACACCGATCGAATTGCTTCCTGGATTTTTGACAATAGCGGCGAACTGCGCCTGGCGCTGCGCACTACCGACACCGGCGATACGGAAATCCTCAGGGTCGATGCCGACGGGTTCACACCGATCTACTCCTGTAGTGTCCTGGAAGAATGTGCGACTTCTGAATTCAATCACTCCAATGATCGGGTATATCTGGTCACGAATAAGGGCACCGATTTGATCGGACTCGATCAGCTCGACCCGGCAACCGGCGCAGTCAGCGCCGTGGAAAGCGATCCGAAGCGGCGCGTCGACCTGGGGAGGCCGTTGTTCTCTGAATTGAAAGAGACCTTGGTTGCCACCGTCTACGTCGAGGACCGGCAGCGCATCTACTGGCGAGACAAGTCGCTGGAGGCCGACTACAAGTGGCTGCAGGCGCGGCTGCCGGGCCGGGAACTCTCGTTCGCGTCGCATTCGAGGGATGAGAATCTGTGGATCGTGCAGGCGCGAAGCGACACCGAACCGGGCGAGAGTTATTTATTTAACCGCAGCGCGAAGACGCTGGCGCTGCAGTTTCGCATCCGCGAGGACGTGCCGCGCGCTGCGCTGGCTTCGATGCACAGCATTCACTACCGGTCGATCGACGGCCTGAATATATCGGCCTACCTGACCTTACCAAAGGGCATTGCCGCGACCGCCTTGCCCGTGATGGTATTCCCACATGGCGGGCCCTGGGCACGCGATCGATGGGGCTACCAGAGTTTCCCGCAATTCTTTGCGAACCGCGGCTACGCAGTCCTGCAGCCCAATTTTCGAGGATCGACCGGCTACGGCAAGACGTTTCTCAATGCCGGCAACGGCCAGTGGGGGCGCAGGATGCAGGATGACCTGACGGCAGGGGTGAAGTACCTGATCGCTCAGGGGATCGTCGACCCCAAGCGCGTCGGTATCGCCGGTGGCTCGTACGGGGGATACGCGACCCTGGCAGGAGCCGCATTTACGCCCGAGCTGTATGCCGCCGCGGTCTCGATCGTCGGGCCTTCCAATCTGATTACGCTACTCAAGTCGATCCCGCCCTATTGGGAGGCCGGCCGCAGAATCATGTACACACGTATGGCCGATCCCGGTACGCCGCAAGGCCGAGCGCTGCTCGAGGCCGAATCGCCATTGAATGCGGCCATGAACATCGTAACGCCGCTGATGGTGGTGCAAGGAGCGAATGATCCGCGGGTGAACAAGCGCGAATCCGACCAGATCGTCGTGGCGGCGCGCGATCATAACGTGCCGGTCGAATATCTGGTGGCGCCAGACGAAGGCCATGGGTTTGCTCGCCCCATCAACAACCTGGCAATGATCACGGAGATTGAGCGATTTCTGGCGACGCACCTCGACGGTCGCGTCCAGACCGACGTTCCGGAAGATGTCGCGGCGCGACTCAAGGAAATAACCGTCGATCCCAAGTCGGTGGTGCTGGCCGCCAGCGCAGAGCCGCCCGACGCGACCCATTAGCTTGCCCGAATCAGGATCGCGATAATTCACGCAGGTGAAGACCGCTATGAACGATCTCACGAGTCCGAAGCTGTCGCGGCGCCAGGCCGCCGCGCTGACCATGGCGGCGGGAGTCGGCGCGCTGTGGACGCCGCACTCCTTCGCGGCAGAGTCTGCGGCACTGATCACCAAGACGATTCCATCGACCGGCCAGCGATTGCCGGTGATAGGGATCGGGACCAACACCTTCAGCGAGGCCAAGCACGACGAACTGCGTGCGGTTCTCAAGCGCATGGTCGAGCTGGGAGGCTCGGTGATCGATACCGCCCCGGTGTATGGGGAGAGCGAGCAGGTTATCGGTGAGCTGGTAGCCGAACTGGGCATCCGCGATCGGGTCTTTCTTGCCACCAAGCTGACGGCGGCGCCGATGAAACTGCCGCCGCCGAACATCGACCCTGGAGTGTTTGGCGTCGACAGCCTGGAGCGCTCGCTCGAGCGCCTGAAGACCGATCATCTGGATCTGCTGCAGGTTCACAACCTGCGGGGCGTCGATCAGCTGTGGCCGGCGCTTGCCGCAGCGAAAAAGGCCAAGAAGGTTCGCTACATCGGCATCACCACGGCGACCGAGAACCAGCAAGCCGAGATGCTCGGCCTGATGCATAAGTACCCGCTGGACTTCGTGCAGGTCGACTACTCGATTGCCGACCGCAGCGCGGCGATGAGCGTGCTGCCGCTGGCGCTCGAGCGCAAGATTGCGGTGATCGCCAACGTGCCGTTCGGCGGCCGCGCAGGCGCGAACCTGACGCAAAGCCAGAATCGACCGCTGCCAGCGTTCGCCGCCGAGTTTGGTGCCACTGACTGGCCGCAACTGCTGTTGAAGTACGTCGTCTCGCATCCGGCCGTGACCTGCACCATCGCCGGCAGCACCAAGCTCGAACATCTCGAAGACAATCAGGCAGCCGCTCGCGGCGTGCTGCCCGATGCAGCCGGCCGGCGGCGCATCGAGCAGTATTGGGACAGTCAGTCTTAGGCGATAAAATGCACCGCGCTTAGGGGCGACTGGCCTGATACGCGCGCCAGCCGCCGTGGGCTGTGATGTCCTGCGCGCCGCCGGTAGCATGCGACTCACACAGAAAACCGCTCACCTCACGGCCGTCGCTGAGAGTTAGTTTGCCGACCGCGAGCGGCGCGGGGATGCCGGCAACGAAACTGCCGAAGGCCGCACTGGGTACCGACCACAGCTCCACCTCAATGGCCGCGCCCTGCGTGGCGACGCGCACCAGGCCCGGACGATCGGGTGGCCCGCCGGGCAGGGCATACAGGCGATAGCTCGGGGCGGTGACCGTGCGCTCGAGCAGCACCGCGCCGCGCTCCAGCAGCTGGTGATTCAGCGGCAGCCCCTGCAGGTGCGCGCCGCAGACGGCGACCGCGATGCCATCCGTCAACGCCGCCCAGTCGAAAGCCGGCGCCGGACCCAGCGTGATCGGCAGCGCACCCAGAGTGGCCGGGTTCGAGCGATGCAGCCTTGCGGCCAGACGCAGCAGCAGGTAGTCGCTCCAGGCGGGAGCGGCGAGCGTCACGCCAAACGGCAGCCCAGCGCCGGTGAATCCGGCTGGCACGGCTACCCCGGCCAGATCCAGCAGGTTCATGAAATTGGTGTAGAGGCCTAGCTGCGAATTGAGGCGCACCGGGTCGGCTTGCACTTCAGCGATGCGATATATGGTGCCGGCGGTGGGCGTGAGCAGCACATCGATCTGCTGCCACGCCTGCTCGGTGACACGGCGCAGCTCCTGCAGTCGGTACTGTGCGCGAAACGCATCGGCCGCGCTCGGCGCCGCTCCGCCGCCGATGATCTGGCGCGTGACCGGCAGCACTGCGTCCGGGTTATTTTTCAACAGCGCCTCGGCCACCACATAGCGCTCGGCAACCCACGGCCCCTGGTAGAGCAGTTGCGCGGTCTGCAGAAACGGCGCGAAATCGATCGCCACCGACTGACCGCCGAGGCGCTCCAGATGCGCCACGGTGCCATCAAACAGCCGCGCATACTCGTCGTTGCCAAAGAACTGCAGTTGCTTAGCGTCCGGGACGCCAAATCGGAACGGTCCATGGGCGAATTCGGCCAGCCGCGCCGGCTGGGCGGGTCGGCGCGAATAGGGGTCCTGGACATCGAAGCCCTCGGCGATGCGGCAGATCAGCGCCGCGTCCTCGGCCGTGAGTGCCAGTACCGAAACCGTATCGAGGGTGCGACAAGCAGGTACCACGCCGCGTGAACTCAGGCGTCCGCAGGTCGGCTTGAGCCCGATGAGATTGTTGAAGGCGGCCGGAACGCGACCGGAGCCCGCGGTATCGGTGCCGAGCGCGAAACTGACCAGGCCCAGCGCTACCGCAACGGCCGAACCGGAGCTCGATCCGCCGCTGATGTATTGCGGATCGAAGCTGTTGCGGCATACGCCGTAGGGCGAGCGGGTGCCGACCAGGCCGGTGGCGAATTGATCCAGATTGGTCTTGCCGATTGGGATCGCGCCGGCGTCGATCAGACGCTGCACTACCGTGGCCGAGTGCGGCGGCGTATAGGCAAACGCCTCGCAGGCGGCGGTCGTGGCCACGTGTGCCAGATCGATGTTGTCCTTGATCGCGAACGGCACGCCGTATAGCGGCAGCGAGGCCGGGTTGCGGGCGGCGAGCAGCTCGGCTGCGCCCAGCACGCGCTCGCGCGGCAGCAGCGTGATCCAGATACCGTGATCGGCGTGAGCGGCGATTCTCGCCAGCAATTCTTCGACCACGGCGCTGGGTGTCGTGCGCCGCTCGCGGTAGGCGGCGCCCAGATCAGCCAGCGTCAGGGATTGCGCAGCGTTGTGCTGTGGGATGTGCATGGTGTGGTTTGATGTTCAGGTCCGAAGTACCAGTAATGTCTCGCCGGCCGATACCGGCTGGCCGCGCTGGCAGCGCAGTTCCACCACCGTACCGGACTGTTCCGCCTGCACCGCGATCTCCATCTTCATCGCTTCGATGACGATCAGTGCAGCGCCGGCCTCGGCACGTGCCCCGACCTGGGTATGCAGTTGCCACACGCTGCCGGTCACCGGCGAGCTGATAGCGATGCATCCGGCCGGGATGGCATTGATGCGGCTGCTCGCGATGCCGGTGGCATCGAGCGGCACCTCGGCATTGCCGTCGTCCTCGTGGTCGCCGCTGCGCCAGCGTTCGCGTTCGGCGTCGAACGCGGCCTGCTGGCGCGCCTTGAACGCGGCGATGGACGGCGCTTTCGCTGCCAGAAACTGCCGGTAGTCGCGCAACCGCAGCGTGGCTGGCTCGATCCGCAGGCTGGCCTTGCCGTACGGGAATTCGGCGCGCAAGCGCAGCAGCTCCTCGGCCGACACCGGATAGAAGCGCAGCTGATCGAAGAATCGCAGCAGCCAGCGCTTGCCATCGCGAAATTCCGTGGTCTGGCGATAGCGATTCCACATCTGCACCGTGCGGCCGACGAACTGATAGCCGCCGGGCCCTTCCATACCATACACGCACAAGTAGGCGCCGCCGATGCCCACGGCATTCTCGGGCGTCCAGGTGCGGGCGGGATTGTATTTGGTGGTGACTAGGCGGTGGCGCGGATCGAGTGGCGTGGCGACCGGAGCACCCAGATACACGTCGCCCAGGCCCATCACCAGATAACTAGCTTCGAACACGATGCGACGCACGTCCTCGATGCTATCGAGGCCGTTGATGCGGCGAATGAACTCGATATTGCTCGGACACCAGGGTGCATCGGCCCGCACCGATTGCATGTAGCGCTCGATCGCCAGCCGCGTGGCCGGATCGTCCCAGGACAGCGGCAGGTGCACGATGCGGCCGGCGACCTCGATGTCATCGATCGGCGCCAGCGCCGCCTCGACCTCCAGCAGTGCGTGCATGATCCGGTCGCGGCTGATCCGGCGGCTGTCGAAGTGCACCTGCAGCGAACGCACTCCGGGCGTCAGATCGATGACACCCTTAGGCGGCTTGGCCTGCAAGGCGTCAAGCAGCGCCTGGATGCGAAACCGCAGCGCAAGATCGAGTGTCGGTTCGCCGTACTCGATCAGCACGTTATCTTCGCCCGATTGCCGATAGCACACCGCTGGCCGGGTGGCGCTGGCGGCGTGGCGATCGAGGATGGCGTGGCGCGCAGCCGGTGCTCGACCCGCGGCATGCGCCGGCGCAGGTGGCGCTGCAGGTGGCGCGAGCGAGCGTATCGCCTCATCCTGCGCCAACAGCGCGGCATGCGCCTGCTCGGCCGTCACGGCGTGGAAACGCAGCCGATCGCCGGGCCGCAACTGTCCGACCTTCCAGCGGTCACTCAGGGCAATGGTCGCCGGGCAGACGAAGCCGCCGAGGCTCGGTCCGTCGGGGCCCAGGATCACCGGCATGTCGCCGGTAAAGTCGATGGCGCCGACGGCGTAGGCATTGTCGTGGATATTCGACGGATGCAGCCCGGCCTCGCCGCCGTCGTGCCGTGCCCATTGCGGCCTGGGGCCGATCAAGCGTACCCCGGTGCGGCTTGAGTTGTAGTGCACCTGCCAGTCGGTGGCGAAGAAGGCGTCGATGTCGGCCTCGGTAAAGAAATCGGGCGCACCATGCGGTCCGTAGATGACCGCGATCTGCCACTCCTGGCCGTAGGGCGGTCGCAGCGCCTGCGGCACCTGCGTGCCAGTGAGCACGCCGGTCGCAGCGCCAGCGGTGGCCGCCTGCGCGCCGATGCGCAGCACGTCACCGGTACGCAGCGCCCGCCCGGCATGGCCACCGAAGCGGCCGAGCACGAATGTTGCGCGGCTGCCCATGTAGCGCGGCACATCAAAGCCGCCGCGCAGCGCCAGGTAGCTGCGCTGGCCGCTGCCGTTCTCGATGGCCCCGAGCTTGAGCACACTGCCGGCAGCAACCGGCACCAACCGCCAGAATTCGACCGCGACACCATCGAGCTCGGCGCGCATGGCCGCGCCGGTCAGCGCAATGTGTGCGTCGCAGCCGAATTTCAACGTCGGCCCGGTCACGGTCAGCTCCAGGCCGGCACAATCCTCCGCGTTGGCTAACAGTTGATTGCCAAGTCTGAATGCCAGCGGGTCCATCGGTCCGGAGGGCGGCACGCCGACGTCCCAGAAGTGCAGGCGTCCCGGCCAATCCTGCACCGTGCTGTGGGTCCCGGGCTGCAGCACCTCGATCGTGCGTGAGCTGAACGAGACTGAATTCAGGAATCGGGTGGAGTATTCGGCACGCTGGAAGCCGGGCTGGCGCAAAATCGTGCGCAGGTATTCGAGGTTGGTTTCGATGCCGTAGATTTCGGTCTGCCCGAGCGCGGCATCGAGCTGCTCGATGGCCGCATCGCGCGTCGGCGCATGCGCGATCAGCTTGGCGAGCATCGGATCGTAGAACGCCGGCACCTCGCTGCCGCTGTCGATCCAGGCATCCACGCGCAGCGTGTCGGGCAGGCGAACCTCGGTCAGCAGGCCGCTCGAGGGGCGGAAGCCGCGCGCCGGATCTTCCGCATACACCCGCCCCTGGATGGCGACGCCGCTCGGTGCATGGCGATAGCCCGCAAGGTCAGGCGGCTCACCGGCGGCCAGTTGCAGCATCCACGCCACCAGGTCGACGCCGGTGACCGCTTCGGTCACGCCGTGCTCGACCTGCAGCCGCGTATTGACCTCGAGAAAATGAAATGCGTCCGGATCGCCGCCAGCCATGCGATCGGCGTCGACGATGAACTCGACCGTGCCGGCGGAGCGATACTGCACCGCGCAGCCGAGCCGCACCGCGGCCTCGCACAGCTGCGAGCGCAGGCGCTCAGTCAGACCGGGCGCCGGTGTTTCCTCGATCACCTTCTGGTTGCGCCGCTGCATCGAGCAGTCGCGCTCGCCGAGCGCAATCACTTCACCATCGCCGTTGCCGAACAGCTGTACTTCGATATGGCGCGCGCGCGCCAGGTACTTCTCCAGGAACACGCCGCTATCGCGAAAGTTGCTGCCGGCGATTCGACGCACGCTGTCGAAGGCGGCGTCCAGCTCAGCCTCATTGGCGCATTGCTGCATGCCGATGCCGCCGCCGCCAGCGGTACTCTTGAGCATGACCGGATAGCCGATGTGTTGCGCTGCCAGCAGCGCCTGGCGCAGGTCGAGCAGCAGGTCGCTGCCCGGCAGCAGCGGCAGGCCGTTGGCCGCGGCCAGCGCGCGCGCCGTGTGTTTCAAGCCGAAATCGCGGATCTGCCGCGGGGTCGGACCCACAAAGGCAATGCCGGCGCGCGTGCATTCCTCGGCGAACTGCGCGTTCTCGCTCAGGAAGCCGTAGCCGGGATGGATCGCCTGCGCGCCGGTGGCGATCGCGGCCTCGAGGATGCGGTCGGAACGCAGGTAGCTGTCAGCGGCCGCAGCGCCCCCGATCAAAACCGCCTGCTCGGCATTGCGCACGTGCAGGCTGCCGCGATCGGCCTCGGAATAGACCGCCACCGCGCCGATATGCAACCGGCGCAAGGTGCGCTGAATGCGGCAGGCAATCGCGCCGCGATTGGCAATCAGGACTTTGTCGAACAACCCGTGTCCTCGCGCGCCGGGCCGTCCCGGCAAGGTATCAGGAGCTGCGGGTCGTCCCGCAGTCCGACGGGAAGTTCAGCCCGCCGCCCAGATCAGAATCTGTATCGGTGTCGGATTGTAGGCGTTGCAGGGATTGTTGAGCTGCGGGCAGTTGGAAATCAGTACCAGCACGTCCATTTGCGCGCGCAGCTGTACATATCGGCCCGGCGCCGATATGCCATCAGCAAATTCCAGGCCACCTTTGGGCGTCACCGGGACATTCATGAAGAAATTGATGTTGCTTGGCAGATCACGCTTGCCCAGTCCGAAGTCGTGGTGCCCCAGAGCCAGCAGAAAGTTATCACGGCAGCTATGCATGTAACGCTTGTCGAGCGCATAGCGCACGGTGTTGCTCTCGGCCGAACAGGCGCCGCCCAGGGTGTCGTGGCGGCCGCAGGTATCCTCGACGATGGTCAGCATCGTGGCGCCGAGATTGGAACGCAGCGCGCTGCCGGTGGTCAGGTAGATGCCGCGCTGGCCGCGGATGGTATCGACGGCGCTGTAGCGCTCCTCGGTATCGTTGGCGTTATAGAACAGGGTGTCGACGGCCTGATTGCCCTCCAGGTCCACGATGCGAAGCATCTGACCCGTCGCGACGGTTGCCATCCACGGCTCGCCGGCAGCCACGGTTTCATCTCGAATGATCGCCGCCGGCTCCCCGCGGGCCGCCTTGCGCTCGGCATTCGATGAGCTTTTAGTCATGCCAGGAACATCATCTCGGTGTTGCGAAAGCCGCGCGCATTCTCCTCGCAGCGCTGGCGGCAGGGATCCTCGCGCGGCGCCGGCCCGCTGAACCAGGCGCGCAGCGCGACCGGTCGCGGGTGGTATTGGGTGTCGGGATCGAGCGGATGCGGACAGGTCGAGAGCACCAGTAGCGTGTGCATCTCGAAGCGCAGCTCGACATAGTGGCCCGCGTGGCAGTGCTGTTCGTCAAAATGCAATGCGCCGGCATCGTCGGCGGTCACGCGGCTGAAGAAATTGATGTTGGCGATCAGGTCGCGCTTGCCGAGGCCATACTTGCCGAGCTCGTTGAGCATGCTGTCGCGGCCGTTCTTGAAATAATCGTTGCGCTGTTCCTGGAAACGGCTGGCGCCGAATTTTGCCGCAACCATGGCCGCATCCGACAAGCCGCAAATGGTGTCGTGCCAGCCGCAGCTGTCGGCGGTAATCGAGCACAGTATCCGGCCCATATCCGAATAGCACGCACAGCCGACGGTCAGAAACGCCGTGTGCTGTGCCTTGAGCGTGTCGGCGAGGTTGTAGCGCTCTGGCAGCGACTCGTAGTTGTACATCAGCGCCGCGACGTTGGCGCGCGGCTCGAGCGCCGTGATGCGCAGGGACGTGCCGCGGCGCAGGATGCCGGACCAATGTTCGCCTGGTTTCAGTGTCTCGCTCCACAAATCTTCGGAGTGGCTACGCGGCGTGCTGCTGGTCATGGGTCGGCTCGCATGGCAGGGAAGGCAAACTAGAGCAAGCCGACCAGCGCGTAAAGCCCGCCGCTCGCACCACGCCGGCTCGCACGCGGAGCCACGGGCACTATAGCGGTGCGTAACAGGGTCGGCAGACCGGGTCGAAGGGGCTGAAAACGAGGCATAGCGCTTGCAGAGCTACGGTAATACGGAAACCCGAATTCGTAATAACACAATGCGCAAGAAATAACGATGGCCCGCAGAGCTGCCTTAAGTCTGGTCGTGGCTTTTCTGATGGTGCACGGCGCCAGCAGCGCGCAGGCGGCGTCCTCGCAGCTGCGGCTCGGCTATAGCGACTGGCCGGGCTGGGTGGCGTGGCAGATCGCGATCGACAAAGGCTGGCTGCGCGAAGCCGGGCTCGACGTGAAGTTCGACTGGTTCGACTATTCCGCGTCGATGGAAGCGTTCGCGGCCGGCAAGATCGACGGTGACTGCCTGACCAATGGTGATGCCCTGGTCATGGGCGCGGGCGGCGCGCGCAATGTGATGATCATGATTACCGACTATTCCAACGGCAACGACATGATCGTCGCCCGGCCTGGCATCAAGAGTCTGAAGGATCTGAAAGGCAAGAAGATTGGTATCGAGACCGGTCTGGTGGACCACCTGTTGCTGCTCGATGGCCTGAAGAAGCAGGGCATGACGCAGGACGATGTGACACTGGTGAACTCCAAGACCAATGAGACGCCGCAGGTGCTGGCTTCGGGTCAGGTCGATGCGATCGGTGCCTGGCAGCCCAATTCGGGCCTGGCGATGAAGGCGTTGCCGGGAGCGCACCCGGTGTACACCTCGGCCCAGGCGCCCGGGCTGATCTACGACGTGCTGACTGTCAACCCCGCGACCATCGCCGCGCATCGTGCCGACTACATCAAGCTGATCAAGGTCTGGGACCACGTGGTCAGCTATATCAACGATCCCAAGACCCAGGACGATGCGGTACTGATCATGTCTGCGCGCGTCGGGCTCACGCCAGAGAAGTACCAGTTGCTGCTCGCGGGCACTCATCTGATCAGCGTCGCCGAAGGCAAGAAGATCTTCGTCAGGGCTGATGGACTCGGATCGCTCTATGGTTCAACGCAGAACGCGGACGATTTCAACGTCCACAATGCGGTATACAAGCAGCCGCAAAAGATCGACGGCTATATCGAGCCGTCCCTGACCGCGGCGCAGCCTTAGAAGATTCGCCGGCGCGCGCCCGACGGTCATACATTCGCGACCTAAGCAATCGCCGTGGCCAGATCAACCCTGTTTCGAGTCCTGCGTCCGCTGTCGCCGCGCGCGAAATTCACCATCGGCATTCTGGCGTTCGTCCTGCCGGTGGGGGTGTGGAGTCTGGTCAGCTACGTTCCGGCGGTGTGGCATCCGCAGATCATGATCACCGACGCCGGTTCAGTCAGCTATCTCGATGCCGGCTCCCACATGGCGCGCGATGCCTTCGAGAGTGAAGTGGCCGATGCCAGGCAGGAGGGTCGCGCGCCGCCGAAAGGGGTGCGTGCCAACCCGATCTATCTGCCCTCGCCGGGCGAAGTGCTCAAGGCCTTCTATACCTCGTTCACCACGCCGCCTGAAACCAAGGATGGCCAATGGCTGCATCAAAGCCTGTGGCACAGCATACGGATCATCTTCTGGGGCTACGTGATTTCTTCGCTGATCGGCGTGCCGCTGGGCGTACTGTGCGGCGCGTATGCGGCGCTGGGGCGCGTGAATGAGCCGTTCATCGAGTTCTTCCGCTACCTGCCGGCACCGGCTTTCGGCGCCCTCATGGTCGCAATCCTCGGCATCTACGACGGACCGAAGATCGCCATCATCGTCATCGGCACGTTCTTCCAGCAGGTCCTGATCATCGCCAATACCACGCGCAAAGTCGATCCCGCGCTGCTCGAGGCGGCTCTCACGCTCGGCACCCGGAACCGGCAACTGCTCACGCGTGTGGTGGTGCCCGCCGTCCTGCCCGATCTGTATCGCGATCAGCGCATCCTGCTCGGCTGGGCCTGGACCTACCTCATCGTCGCTGAGCTCATCGGCACCACCTCGGGCATCACCTGGTTCATCACCCAGCAGGCGCGCTACCAGCACTTTCCCAACGTCTACGCCGCGATCGCGATGATCGGCATCATCGGCCTTGGCACCGACATGCTGCTGGCTGTGCTCGGGCGGCGGCTGTTCCCCTGGGATCGTTCGCTGGCAAAGTTCGCTTGAAGGAATGCACGCGCCATGAATGACATCGTTATACCGGGCCACCTGCTGCCTTCGTACCGCGAGCAGTCGGCGGCGGTGCGCACTCGTTTCGACAGCCTGAAGGCGCGCGAACTGATTCTCACGGTGTCGAAGCTGCACAAGAACTTCGACACTGACGGCAAGAGCACCGTGGCGCTGAAGGACATCAATTTCACCACGCACCGGCGCGAGTTCCTGTGCGTGGTCGGCCCGTCGGGCTGCGGCAAGTCGACCTTGGTACGCATCCTGGCCGGCCTGGAGGAGCACAGTTCGGGCGACGTGCTGCTGCTGGGACAGCCGGTCACCGGGCCGGGCAGCGATCGCGGGATGGTGTTTCAGGGCTACACGCTGTTCCCGTGGCTGACGGTGAAGAAAAACGTGATGTTCGGACTCGAGGTGAATGGCCACGGCAAGCACGAGTCCGAGCGCGAGGCGATGCAGTGGCTGCAGCTGATCGGCCTGGAGAAATTCGCCGACGTCTATCCGCACCAGCTCTCGGGCGGCATGAAACAGCGTGTCGCTATCGTGCGCGCGCTGGCGAATCAACCGCGCATCCTGCTGATGGATGAGCCATTCGGTGCGCTCGATGCACAGACTCGCTGCCGCATGCAGGCCCACCTGCTGGAGATCTGGCGCAAGATCGACATCACGATCGTGTTCATTACGCACGACCTGGACGAGGCGATCTTTCTGGCAGATCGCATCCTGGTGCTGTCGGCTCATCCGGGGGAAATCCAGGAACTGATCGAGGTGCCGGTGCCGCGCCCGCGCAGCATTGCGCAGATCGTGACGGCGGAATTCCTCGCCACCAAGGCGCGACTCGAGGAGCTCATCTACAGCGGCGGGCACGAGCCCGCCGAAGGCGAGGACTATCCGATCATGCAGCGCATGACCAACGTAGCCGATAACGTGGAGTAGGGCCAAGGTGTTCTGGTCGCAGCGCACCTGGTCGGAGCTGCCGGTTGATCTGGCGGCGGTGCAGTATTCGGCGATTTTGCCGGTCGGCGCCACCGAACAACATGGGCCGCACCTGGGCTGTGGTGTCGATGCGGTATTGGCCGACAAACTGTGCGCCGCGGTCGCCGGGCGCACCCGCGTGCCAATGCTGCCGACGTTGCCTTACGGCTGCTCATTGGGTCACAGCCAGCGCTGGCCGGGTACCATCGGCGTGCAGCCGACCACGCTGATCGAACTGGTGGCGCAGATCGGCGAATGGGCCTATCACAGCGGCGTGCGCCGCCTTTTCATGGTCAACACGCATGTCACCAACGCCGCGCCCCTGCGCTGTTCGCTCGAGATGCTGCGCGCCAGGCACGACGATCTGATGGTGGCGTTGTTCAATTCGGCTACTTTGAGCGCGCGCGTGCGCGAGTTCAATGTCGCCGACGGCGAGGACTGGCACGCAAACAATGCCGAGACATCGCTGATGCTGGCGATCGCGCCGGAGCTGGTGCGCCCGCAGGTAGCGTCGCAGGCCGATGACCCCGATCGCACCTCCGGCCTGGTGTTCTCGCATCCGGTCAATCGCACCAGCACCAATGGGGTGACCGGTACGCCGAGTGTCGCCAGCGCGGCCCAGGGCCGGCGCGCCTTTGAGTGGATGGTCGACGACCTGAGCGCATTGATCGAGCGCGGGCTGCGCGAAACTCCGCCGCTGGATCATTCCTATTTCTCTCCGGTCGTGCCTTAAGATCTGGACCGCCATTACATGTACAGCAGCGACAAGATCCACGAGACGCAGCAACGACTGGCCGAGCGTGGCGTTAAATACTGCGTCGGCGCCTATGTGGACATTCACGGCGTGCCAAAGGCAAAGGTCGTGCCGCTGGCGCATCTGGCGCAGATGGCGGCCGGCTCGGAGCGCTACACCGGCTATGCGCTGGATGGCCTCGGGCAGGCGCCCCACGATGACGAGATCACCTCGATGCCCGATCTGGATCATGTGGTGCAGCTGCCGTGGGAGCCGCGCGTGGCGTGGATGCCGGCCGACAACTATTTTCAGGGCCAGCCCTATCGCCTCAATACGCGGGTCGCGCTCAAGCAGGTGCAGGCCGAGGCGGCAAAGCTGGGTTTCGGGATGAACCTCGGGATCGAGTGCGAAGTCTATCTGCTGAGGCAGAACGCCGACGGTACGCTCTCGGTTCCGAACGCCGACGACAAGCTGGTGAAGCCGTGCTACGACGTGCGCGGCTTTCTGCACAACCTGACCTGGCTCGACCTGGTCGCCACCTGCATGAACGATCTGGGCTGGGATCTTTACTCTTTCGATCACGAGGACGGCAACGGCCAATTCGAATTCGATTTCCAGTACGCCGATGCGCTGATCATGTGCGATCGGATGATTCTGTTCCGCGAGATGGCGAAGCACTACGCCCGGCAGCAGGGCCTGATCGCGACCATGATGCCAAAGCCGTTCGCCAATCGGACCGGCACCGGCGCCCATTTCAACATGTCGTTATACGAACTGGGCAGCAACAAGAACTTGTTCGCCTGCGCCCCGAGCGATGACCGGCGCGGCCTGGGTCTGACCGAGCTCGGCTATCATTTCATCGGCGGCATCATCCGTCACGGCAGGGCGTTGTGCGCGGCCTTCGCGCCCACGGTCAACAGCTACAAGCGGCTGGTGCGCCAGGGCGCAATGAGCTATTTCACCTGGGCGCCGGTATTCAATTCCTATGGCTCGAACAACCGCACCAACTCGATCCGTGTGCCGGCCGGCGGCGGGCGCTGCGAATCGCGCAATGCCGACGGCTCAGTAAATCCGTACCTTGCGGCAACTCTGGCGCTCGCGGCCGGACTCGAAGGAATCCGCGAGCGCATCGATCCAGGGGAACCGAACGAGGACAATCTGTACGCCATCGGCGAGGACGAACGGCGCTCGCGCGGCATCGAATTCCTGCCGCAGACGTTGCAGGAGGCGGTCGCGAGCTTTGCTGCCGACCCGTTGATCGAGCGTACGCTCGGGCGGCCACTGCGCGATGAGTTCGTGCACTACAAGACCGTGGAGTGGGAATCGTATCACCTGAGCGTCAGCGCCTGGGAAGTCGAACGCTACAGTCATATGTTCTAGGGGACGGCATGTACGCCATCGCACGCCAGCACAACCGACCGGTGAGCCGCATCAGCATGTCGCTGCCCTATGCGCTGCTCAAGGAACTCGACCGTATGGTGGGCGAGCGCGGCTTCATCAGCCGCTCGCAAGCGCTCGCCGACATGCTGCATCAGTTCCTGATCGAGCATAAGCGCGAACTCGGCGACGACATCATGGTGGGCACGGTGACGCTGGTGTACGACAACTCGGTGCCGGGACTGCAGAAACAGCTGGCCGATCTGCAGGCGCGTCACATCGACGAGGTCATAAGCTCGCTGCACGTGCACCTGGTGCGCAACCAGACCATGGAAGTGATCCTGGTGCAGGGGCCGGTCAAGACCCTGCAGGCGATTGCCGACGAGCTGATATCGCGCCGTGGCGTGATCTCCGGGAAAATGCACCTGGTCGCCGCGCTCATGCCGCAGGTGCATCCGTTCATTCGGGCGATTCGCTAGAATGGCGCATGGCCATCAGAGCGGTATTGCGCATGGGCGATCCGAGGTTGCTGCGCACCAGCGATCAGGTGCTGCAGTTCGACACCCCCGAGCTGCAGGCGCTGCTGGCCGACATGCAGGAGACCATGGCCTCGCTCAATGGCGCCGGACTGGCGGCGCCGCAGATAGGTGAACCCTGGCGGGTGGTTATCTTCGGCACCGATGCGCCCAATCCGCGCTATCCGGAAGCCGAGATCGTGCCGCGTACGGTGCTGATCAATCCGGAGCTTGAGCCGCTGGGCACGCAGATGGAGCAGGGCTGGGAGGGTTGTCTTTCAGTGCCGGGGATGCGCGGGCTGGTGCCGCGCTATCAGCAGCTGCGTTACCGCGGCGTGGACCAGCGCGGGCGTGCGATCGAGCGGCAGGTGAGCGGCTTTCACGCGCGCGTGGTACAGCACGAGGTGGACCATCTGGACGGTATCCTGTATCCGATGCGGATGACCGATATGAGCCAGTTCGGATTCAACGAGGAACTGTTTCCGGGCCAGGGACTGCAGGACGACTGAAATCCACAGCACCGGCGCCCACGCCGACGAGCGCTGCCTCATCAATCGGAGCGTCGCGCACTGACCGACGTCAGTGCGCCGTCGGCGGCGACGTCGATGCCGATCTCGATCGGCCGGCAGCAGATCTGGCAATCCTCGATGTAGGACGCGGATCCGGCGGAAAGATCCAGCAGCGCTTCAAACGGTTCGCCGCAATACGGGCATTGCACGCTGGTGAACTGCGTGCCGGCGGCGCCGGCGGGTGCGCTTTGCTGCGGCTCGATCACCGGCTCGAGGCCATAGAGGGCGTCGATGGCTTTCTGGTCGAGCGCGGCAGGCAGGGCGGTTGGTGAGCGGGGGCGGCGTCGTTTCATGGCTTGTGCGGGCCGACGATATCAAACGCCGCTGGCAATCGCGTAAGATTGTTCGTCATGGATATTCAGAAGCCGGATTCGAGTCATCTGCAGCACGCGCTATCGCAACTGCACACGGTGCTGATGCGCACGCCGCGGGTGGATGAAGCCTCGAAGCGGCTGCTGCGCGAAGTGCTGAGCGATGTCGAGCGCCTGCTGGGCAACGGCGGCGCCGTGGCCCCAGCCGGCTCGCGGCTGGAAGCCCTGGCGGTGGATTTCGAAGCCGAACATCCTTCGCTGGCCGCCAGCCTGCGCGAATTCGTCGATCTGCTCGGGCGAGCGGGCGTGTAGCTACGTCGGCCGATAGTTGAGCGGCCGGTGGCGGCCAGCCGCCATCATCGTACAACTATGGTCAGCAGCCCGCTTCAGGTCGAGCTGTGTTGCGCCATCTTCGCCTTCATGTTGGCCAGGATCACCGGCAGCTGTTGCTGCTGCTCCGTCGTGAGCACTTTATAGATCGCCTCTTCGGTCTGGGTCTGCTCCTGGATGTGGTTGGCTATCCGGGTCTGCAGTTCCTGTTTCGCGGCGGCGTAGTTCGGATCGCCAGGATTCGACAGCGCCGTGAAGTCCGGTCCGCCGCCGGCCTTGCGTTCGGCCGCGAATTGCGATCGGGCGGCGGTGAGTATCGTGTGCACACTCTGCTGTTGTGCCGGTGTGAGATTGAGCTGGTGCAGGGCGTGTAGCAGACCGCCGCCGGCCATCATTCCATGATGGCGCCAGTGATGCGCGCCCGGAGTTCCGGTAGTCGCGCCGCCGCTGCTGCCGGAACTGCTGCTCGTCTGGCCCATGACGGCGCCGGCCACCCCGGTCATCGCCAGGGCCACCATCAACCACTTCGCTCGGTTTTTCATATCGCAAGCCTCGGTGAAAGTAACGTAAGCAGTGCAACGCGTAAGCCTACGAGTTAGTGCACCGGCGCGCTTAAAAGTTAGATTAATTCCGCATAATGATGTGGCCGCGCGGCAGATCGTAGAGCGCTGCGGCAGTGCGCCATGACTGCCAGCAACATCGCTAAGCCTATATTTTTATTAATTTTCGGCGCTCCCAGGGCGGCGCCCGAACGAGGGCTGCGTAAGACCGGATGGCGGCAACGTCAGCTCGCCGCGCGCCAGTCGCGAGCGCAGATAGTTGAAGGTGCGCGCGGTCTGAGCGTAAAGGTGCTCACCGGCAATCAAGCCCGCGGCTGCGGGCCGGTCCTGGCGGCCCCGGTGCGGCATCGGCGTGATGCGCGTGTGGTAATCCACCGCAAAGAACAGCGGAAAGGAATAACGCTCCTGCGCCACCTTGCGCACGCGGTGGCAGGTGGCGACGAATTCGCCGTTGCTCCACAGCTCGAGCATGTCGCCGATATTGACCAGGTAGGCGTGCGGCAGCGGCGGGGCATCCACCCACTGACCCGATTCATTCATGATTTCAAGCCCGGGGGCGGTCGAGCGCAGCAGCGTGAACAGCTCATAGTCGGTATGGGCGCCGATTCCCGGCTGGTCCGCGGCGACCGGGTCGTGCGGGTAGTGGATCAGTCGCAACTGGCTCGGCGGCTTGGTCAACAGCGGATCGAAGCGATCGGGCGCCTCACCCAGGGCGAGCGCGAACCCGCGCAGCAACACGCGTCCGAGCTCGAAGGTCGCATCGTAATAGGCACTGACGGCGTGCTTGAATCGCGGCAGGTCGGGCCATTGGTTCGGTCCCAGCAGCGGGTTACCGGCCAGATAATCCGGATCGTCGGCCGGCAGATCGCGCGCACAGTCGTAGGCCTCCTTCGCGTCCTTGCTGCCGGCAGCAAATACTTCCTCACCCTCCGGCACGTAGCCGCGGTGATTGCGCGACTGACCGATGTAGACCCGCATTTTTTCTGCCGGGGGCTGGGCGAAGAATCCCCTGGCCGCGGCCAGCAGATCGTCGAACAGTGCGGCCGGCCGACGGTGGCCGGTGACGTAGAGGAAACCGTTGGCTCTGGCGGCGCTACCCAGTGCCTGCGCCGTCGCGGCGACCGCGCTCGCACTGCCGTCGAACAGGGCGCCGATATCGACTATCGGAATTGCCGCCGGGTCAGTGGCCACCGCAGCTCTCAGCCAGCGCGTCCAGCTCGCCTTCGCCGGCGGTGATTTCCCAGTGCCTGATCAGCGGTGCGCCGTCGGCCGCGCGATCCAGCGTCGTGAGCCGCTCGTGCGCCAAATGCGGATCCAGGGCGTCGCCGATCCGAAACGGCAGGCTCGATGCGGTGATTCGAAATCCCTCGCGCTGCACGTCGCCGAACGAGATCTCGCAATCCACCAGCTGCTGCGCATACCGCAGGCTTGGCGCTGCGGTGACGCACTCGGCCAGTGTCCGACCGGCGGTCGGGGGCACCGCGCGGTCGCGGGCAAACATGAACACCGAGCCGACTCGCAGCAGCGCGGCGGCGGTATTTTCATTTGCCTCGCGCAATGTAACGGCGGCGGCCGGTAGCGTCGGCGCGGACGCGTCGCGATGCCAGTGCTCGACATAGGCGACATCGCGGCCGGTCTCGACCAGTACGTCGCCCTGCCAGCACAAGGATCCGACGTCGTCGCACGATGACCTGGGCTGGAAGTCTATTGTTCGGACCCATTGGAAATGAGCGCCGTCGAAGTCACAGCGGCCGGCAAAACCCTGCTGCTGCGCCAGCCAGGCGCAGTCATCGATCGACAGGTCGCCGATGGTGCGCAGGCGCGATAAATCCACGACCGCCGCAGGCTGGCGCAGATCGATGCAGGCGTACTGGCCCTGCAGCCAGCGCACGCTGCTGGTGGTATCGGATTGGCCGTGCGGCCAGGCGATCATCGAGCGCCGCCACAGGCCGCGCAGTTCGGATACATCCGTGAGCGTCACGCGCGCAGTTGCCCGGCGCGCGCCAGCCGTGCGCTACGGCGCGACATCGAGCGCCTGGCCAGCCAGTAATATCCGGGGCCTGTCACCGCGAGTCCGACGATCCACGACAGGTCGACGCCGCCCATGGCGCGGGCGAGCGGGCCAGTATAGAGCGGGGTAGCCACCAGCGGCAGCTGCACCAGGATGCCGATCAGATAGCACTCTACGGCAGCAGCATTCACCCGGCCGTAGATGCCGCCGTCCTGCCGGAAGAACGAGGGCACATCGTACTGAGCGTGACGCAGCAGGTAATAGTCGACCAGGTTGATGGCGGTCCATGGAACCAGCACGTACAGCAGCAGCAGGATGAAATCGGTGTAGTTGTCGAGGAATGAATCCTTGCCGAGCAGCGCGCCAGCAAGCGACAGGCTGAACAGCACCAGCACGGTAACGGTGCGGGCGCGGGCGCGGGGCACCCATCGGGGAAACACCGTCTGGCCGAAGGTCAGGGTCGACAGCGCGCCGCAATACAGATTCATTGCGTTGGCGGTGGCGACGCCGATGGAAAATACCACCAGCACCAGCGGTGCGATGCCGTGCGTCAGGCTCGCGAGGCCCGCGACCAGATTGCCTTTGGGCGCCGCCAGGCCGACCATCGCTCCCAGCACCATCGGCAGCGCCGAGCCGAGCGTGCAGCCCCAGTAGCTGGCCCAGAACGCGGGCCGCACGCCGGTGTCGCGCGGCATGTAACGGGAATAGTCGGAAACGTACGGCGCGTAGGCGATCTGCCACAGCGCGGCCGCAGAGATCGTGCCCAGCAGCCCCGCTGCGCTTACCGTGTTGCGACTCAGGAAGTCCGCCGGCAAGCCGTGCACCCAGATGATCCACGCCACGGTCAGCAGCAGCACCGCACCCGACACGTAGCTCATCACGCGCGCATAGGCGTGGATCAGGTCATGACCCCAGATGGCGGCGATGATACTGATCACCCCCACCAGTGCGATGCCGGGGATATCGGACAAGCCGGGTGCAAGACTGGTGAGGGCCTCGCCGCCCAGCACCAGGTTCGACGACAGGAATCCGACATACATGACGATGACGATTCCGATCACCAGCAGCGAACCGAGGGAACCGAATTGACCGCGCGTCTGAATCATCTGCGGCACGCCGAGAGTCGGACCCTGCGCGGCGTGCAGCGCCATGAATATCGCGCCGATCATGTTACCGAGCGTAAGGCCGATGACGGCCCAGCCGAACGGCAGCCCGAACACTGTGACGGCAAGCCCGCCGGTCACGATCGTCAGCAGCATGAGATTGGAGCCGAACCAGACGGTGAACAGATCCGCAGCGGTGCCATGGCGCTGATCGAGCGGGATCGGCTGGATGGTACAGATCTCGAGGCGCGTCGCCTGTTCGCGGTTGTTCATTGCATACCTGTGACTGCGAGCGGTCTGTAGGCCAGTGAGCGGCAATATGCGCCACAACGATGCCGGCAACAACCGCGAACGCCGGCGCTGGCAGGGCGCTGCGGCATCCCGTATGGTAGTGCGCGCAATGAAACTTGCTTTGTGGCAAACAGCGGGATTCCCGGCGGACGTGCCGGCGAATCTCGCCGCGCTGCGCTCCACCGCGCAGGCCGCTGCCGCCGCCGGCGCCGCGCTGCTGGTATGCCCGGAATGCTGGCTGTGCGGCTATAACATCGGCGCTGCCGTGGCGGCGCTGGCGGAAAGCTTCGATGGCGAATCGGCGCAGCACATCGCGGACATTGCGCGGCAGAACAACATTGCCATCGCCTATGGCTATGCAGAACGCGACCTGAGCGGCGGGCATATCTATAACGCGGTGCAGGTCATCGGCGCCGATGGCGCGGCGCTAGCGCACTATCGCAAGACGCATCTGTTCGGTGCCGACGAACGCGCGGCCTACCGTCCGGGGTTTCAGTTCGAACCGCCGTTCAGTTTTGGTGCATTCCGAATCGGGCTGCTGATCTGCTACGACGTGGAATATCCGGAGGCGGTGCGAAGCCTGGCGCTGATGGGCGCGGACGTCATTCTGATTCCGACCGCGCTCACCGATGAGTACGCGGCGGTAACGGATTTTCTGGTGCCGGCGCGGTCGATCGAAAACCAGGTGTACCTGGCCTATTGCAATCATGCCGGCATGGAGAACGGCATGCGGTTTCTCGGCGGCTCGCGCCTGACCGGCATGGATGGCAAGGCATTGGCCGCCGCCGGATCAGGCGAGGCCCTGATCATCGGCGAAATCAGCAAACACGATCAGGACGCGGCGGCCCGGATCTACCCGTATCGATCCGATCGCAGGCCCGAACTCTATGGCCGGTTGACCTAACGCTCACTCGGCGTAGGAGCCATCCTCGGCGTCGAGTATCGCCTTCTGCTGCGAGAAATGCGCCGCCGCCTGCGCGCCGCCGTCCTCCCATGAGAGCGCGGTTCGCTCGGCGATCTCATCCGACAGGAGGCGCAGTGGTTGCCCGGTCGAATGGGCCAGCAGCAGCGTCCGGCAGGCGCGTTCCAGGTGATACAGCGCATCGAAGGTCTCGGCCACGGTATCGCCCACTGTCACAACGCCATGATTACCCATCATCAGCACGCTGTGCTCGCCGAGCGCTCGTGTCAGGCGCAGGCCCTCCGCCGCATTGTCGGCGATGCCGCCGTAATGCGTGTCGATCGCGACCCGGTTATAAAATCGCGCCGAGGTCTGGTCGATCGGTTTGATCTGCGGGTCGGCCAGGCACGACCAGGCGGTCGCATACGGCGGATGCGCATGCAGGATGCAGCGCGCCCGCGGCAGCTGCGCATGCATCGTGCCGTGGATCGCCCAGGCGGTCGGATCGAGCAGCAGCGCATTGTGTGCGGTATCGGTGTGTGCATCGAGCAACAAAAAATCCGACGCCCTGAGGCGCGAGAAGTGCCGCCACAGCGGGTTCATCAGGAAATATCGTCCATCGGCACTGGTGGCAACGCTGAAGTGGTTGGCCACCGCTTCCTGCCAGTCCAGGCGTGACGCCAGGCGGCAGGCCGCCGCCAGGTCGACGCGCAACTGCCGCTCGTTGATCCGCGGACGCAGGGCCTGTGCATCACTCATCGAGTTCACTCCATTGCGATCGAGGCGCGATTATGGCGCGGCTGGGATGTGGCCGCAGGCTAGCGTGCAGTGCCGTGGCCTGCGCGTATCCGGTGCGCGTGCCTGAAAGGTGACAAGCTAGGCGCCCCATAGCCGTGCGCCGGGATGCCTCCCTCAGCTGCCGGCAATCCCCCAGCGAGATTTTAAGTCTTTATTTTGCCGTTGTTTTTCTGCTTGATCCGCAGCTTTGCGGCGCGAATTGCCGCGCGGCACGCGGCTTGCAGAAGCAACAAGGCAATGTGCGTCTAGGGTTCCGGCTGAATTCATTCAGTGCTGGTCCGAGAGAGGCAGTCCCACCCGGCGACGGGGTGGGATACACGGCGGGATAAAAGCCCGGGAGATCCGCGCGGGGAGGCGAAAGGCCCTGGGTTGGTCTCTGCATGGCACAAGGGACCCCGGGACAACTGGAAGTCTTCCTGCAATGGCGCCGCTGGCGCGCTTTGCTACGGGAGACATCAATGACGATACGTCCTCGCCCCAGACCGACCCTGGCGCTCGACCCGCAACGCCGAACACGCAGACTCGAGACGGTTGCTTCCGTGACGGCGGCGGTGCTGACCGCCTTGTACGGGGTGCCCGCCATCGCCGACGAGAGCAACGCGCCCGCCACCTCCGGTGTGCTGGAGGAGGTTATCGTCACGGCGACCCGCCGGGCGGTCTCGGCCCAGGACTTGCCGGTCAGCATTACCGCGGTCACCGGCAACGCACTCGATGTAGCCGGAGTTGAAAATGTCGCCGAGCTGGCGCGTTCAATGGCCGGCGTGAATGTCACGGACAAGGGTCCATTCAGTGGCATCAACGGCTCCGGCCTGATCATTCGTGGTCTGAACAGCGAGCAGACCTCGGGTCAGCTGGGCCTGGCGACGCCGGTGGTGCCGCCGGTGGCCACCTACGTGGACGATACGCCGCTGTTCTTCAACCTGCGGCTACAGGACCTCGACCGGGTCGAGGTGCTGCGAGGTCCGCAGGGCACGCTGTACGGCTCGGGCTCGCTCGGTGGCACCATCAGGTACGTGCAGAACGCCCCCGATCCCAGCGGCTTCGACAGCAAAGCGGAAGTGGGCCTGAGCGACACGCAGCACACGCATGCGCCCAATGAAGAAGCCAACGGCATGCTCAATCTGCCACTGTCCAGCACCTTCGCGGTGCGATTGAATGCAGGGTGGTCGTATGACGCCGGCTTCATCAACCAGCCGAATCTGTTTGTACTCAGTGGGGGCGAGCCGGTATCCGCGCAGCCCGGGAATCTGTACAGCCCGCCGGAGAAGTACGCCGAGGATGGCGTCAACTCCTACATGTACAAGAATGCCCGGATCTCGGCGCTGTGGAAGCCGAACGAGGAGTTCCACGCGCAGCTGTCCTATTTCTACCAGCTGGCGACGGCCAATGGCTTTCCGCAGGTGGCCACGAGTTCGGCCGCATACAACATGCCGATCAGCCCGGCGACGCAGTTTCCGTGCTCCGTGCCCTGTGCCACCCCGCCCCCGGTGGCACAACTCTTCAACGGACCGGTGCCTCCCGGCGTCGACTCGCTATCGAGCGCCGACAACAGCCTGGAAGGTGCCCACGACGCGGTCGACCTGTTGGCGCTGACCATGGAATACGACCTAGGCTTCGCCACCCTGACTTCGGCGAGCTCCTGGGCGCACCACATCAACCACTCGACCGATGACCTGACGGCGGTCTACACGAATTTCTCGTTCTACCAGAGCATCTACGGCCAGGACCCGCGCTCGTTCGTCATCGGGCGCGATGAACTCAACGATAAGCCGTGGTCGGAGGAGCTGCGCCTGGCGTCCAAAGAGGGCGGCTTCTTCGACTGGGTAGGCGGTCTGTTCTACAAGAACCAGAAGACCGTCATCCAGGAGCACGAATACGAGCCCGGCTATCTCGACTTCTATAACGGCTGTTCGGCGATCTATGGCCAGGCCACCGGCTATCAGGTGATCAACAACATACCGTCGTACTGCGGCGTCGGCGAGACGGCCTACACGCCGGGAATGACCACCTACGTCGATGGCATTCCGATCATCAAGGACCAGACCTACATCGGCGATTTCGAAACCAGCTATACCGACCTGGCCGCGTTTGGCGAGATCACTGCCCATCTGACTTCAAAGTGGAGCCTCACCGGCGGTGGCCGCGTGTTCAAACAGACCATTTCACAGGCGCAGCAGACCGGCCTGCTGTTCGACGGCGGCCCCTTCTTCGCCCCGACGCCCCCGATCGCGAACAGCTCGCTCAATGACTCGTGGCGCAAGGCGCTGTGGAAGGTCAACAGCTCCTACCAGCTCGACAAGACCAACCTGGTTTATGCGACCTGGTCGCAGGGATTTCGTCGTGGCGGCGTCAACGCCCTGCCGCCGGCCGAACCCGCCTTCGGTTACGTGACCCCGCCGGCGCTCTACCGGCTGCAGCCGGACACCGCGGATAACTATGAAATCGGGGCCAAGGGCACCTTGATGAATCGCTTCCGCTATTCGGCCGCGATCTACGACATCCAATGGCATAACATCCAGGAGGGCGTGCAGCTCACGCCGCTGGTGCTGCCGGCATCGATCAATGCCGGCGAGGCCTTCAGTCGCGGCCTCGAATTCGAACTCTACGCCCTGCTGACGGAACACCTGACGGCACAGGTGGACTACACCTACGATCAGACCAAGCTCACGGAACTGAATCCGCTGTTCACTTTTCCCAATGTGGTCGCGCCGCCGGCGCCTGTGGGCAGCCCGTTGCCCGGGACGCCGAAGAACAGTGTTGCGATCGATCTCGAGTACGGCCACATACCCCTGGCCGGCGGCTACCTGCTGTATGCAATCAACGGTCACTACCAGAGTGCGCTGTCGTCGGCGCTGACCACGACCGCGCTGACCGTGGCCGGCTACACCGTGCTCGATACGCGATTGAGTTACATGCGATCGCACTGGCTGGCGACGCTGTATGTGCATAACCTGACCAACAACCTCGGCATCAATGCGTATGCGGATCCTGCCATCTACGGCAATCGCGCCGAAGCCGTGGTATCGCAGCCGCGCACCGTCGGTTTCACGTTAGGCTATTCTTTCAAGGAGTGGTGACGAGCGCGCAGCCGTGCGTACATGAACAGCGTACAGATTCTCGATCGGCTGGTCGGCTTTCCGACCGTCAGCCGCGACTCGAACCTGGCGCTGATCGAGTACGTGCGGGATTTTCTGGCGCAGCGCGGCGTCGAATCCAGGCTGTACAAAGACGCCGCCGGGCGCAAGGCCAATCTGTATGCCAGCATCGGTCCGACCGATCGCGGCGGCGTACTGCTCTCGGGCCATACCGACGTGGTGCCGGTCGACGGGCAGCAATGGGGCTCCAATCCGTTTCGACTGCAGGAACGCGGCGCCCGTCTGTTCGCACGCGGTTCGGCCGACATGAAGGGCTTTCTGGCGTGTGCGCTGCGGGCCGCGGAGCGCGCCACGACACGCACGCTGTGGCTGCCGCTGCAGCTCGCCTTTTCCTACGACGAGGAGGTCGGCTGCCTGGGGGTGCGCTCCCTGATCGACGATATGGCCGAGTGGACGCACCGGCCCCGGTTCTGCATCGTCGGCGAACCGACGCTGCTGCGTACCGCGGTCGGCCACAAGGGCAAGACCGCGATGAAGGCGACCTGCCATGGGCGCGCCGCGCATTCCGCAGCTCCCGGGCACGGCATCAATGCCATTCATATGGCGAGCGACCTGATCGACCGCATCCGCAGGCGCCAGTCGAGCATCGAACTGAACGGTCCCTGCGATCCGGCGTACGATGTTCCCTACACTACGCTGCACGTGGGCGTGATCCACGGCGGCAGCGCGCTGAACATCGTGCCGGCGCGCTGCGAGCTCGAATTCGAGATCCGCAGCCTGCCGCAGGATGATCCGGCGGCGCTGGTGGCTGCCATCCGCGCTGATGCCACCGCAGTCGCCGAAGCGATGCACGGCGATGCCGACACGCGCATCGAGCTGGATCTCATGTACGAGTATCCGGGCCTGGAGACCCCGGCGGATGCCGAGGTGGTGGAACTGGCCGCCGCGCTGACCGGCAATCGCGAACGCATCAAGGTGGCTTTCGGCAGCGAAGGCGGGCTGTTCAGTGCCCGCCTGGGAATCCCGACCGTGGTGTGCGGGCCCGGATCGATCGATCAGGCGCACAAAGCCGACGAATTCGTCGCCATCGACCAGTTGCAGCGCTGCGATGCCATGATGGATGCGCTGCTGGATCGCCTGGCCTGAAGCCCGTCGGTCGGCGCTGGACGCGGCAGCGGTTCTTCAATACCTTTCAGCGCACACAGGGGGCGCGCGATGATCCGAACCGCAACGCAATATCTGGATTCCATTCGCGACAGCCGCGAGGCCTACGTCGACGGCGAGCGCGTGCGCGAACATCCGGGAGCGAGAGCGGCCGCGTCCGATGCTTCCGATGCTTCCGATGCTTCCGAGGCTGCCGCCTGAAGCCGCCGTGCACACCCGTATCCGCAAGTTCAATACGCGCGACACCTACCCCGAGCAGAAGCTCGACAATGACCTGTGCCAGGTGGTCGTGGCCCGCGGGCGCATGGTGTTCGTTCGCGGCCAGGTCGGACAGGACCTCGATACCGCGCTCAACGTTGGCGTGGGCGACGCTGCGGCGCAGGCCCATCAGGCCATGAGCAACATCGAGCGCTTATTGGGCGAAGCCGGCGCCAGCCTGCAGCACATCTGCAAGATCACCATCTATCTGACCGATCAGCGCTATCGCGAGGCGGTCTATCGAACCATCGGCGGCTGGTTGAAGGGTGTGTACCCGGTGTCCACCGGCATCGTGGTGGTCGCACTGGCACGCCCGGAATGGCTGGTCGAGGTGGATGTGATCGCGGTGATTCCCGATGAGAGCTGAGCGGTGACGCTGTCGATCGTCGCTCGGACCGCGGATGCGCACATGCTCGGCATGGCGATCGCCTCGTCGTCCCCGGCCGTGGCGGCGCGCTGCGCGCACGCTCGCGCCGGCGTCGGCGTGGTGGCGACGCAGAACATCACCGACCCAATGCTGGGGCCGCGGATGCTCGATGCGCTGGAACACGGCGCCAGCGCCAGCACGGCGCTGGAGGACGTTCTGGCGACGACGCGCTTCGCAGCGTATCGACAGCTGCTGGTGCTGGGGCGCGAGGGCCCGCCGGCGGTGCATTCGGGCGCGCAGGCAC